>Ga0185299_10000233_pt1 | contig 165255 bp, 131 predicted proteins | sample PaiPotPPA55metaG_FD_128002 | JGI IMG/M metagenome (GOLD analysis project Ga0185299, IMG submission 128002) | Iron sulfur acid spring bacterial and archeal communities from Banff, Canada, to study Microbial Dark Matter (Phase II) - Paint Pots PPA... ...
CAGGCGCGCCAGGTGGATACGGTTTTTCCAGAGAGCATCGCCACCCGCGCCCTGCGGGAAAAGGAGGTTTTCTGGTCCGACGATTTGACGCAAGTGGAAGGCGCAAATCTGGAGATTCTTACTCAATATCAGGCCCGGCAGTTGTTGACGGTTCCCCTGCTGGGGGCTGAAGATGCGGTGCTCGGCATGTTCGGAGTGCTCGATCGTCTCGACCAAACCGGCATCTCGCAGCAGGATATTCGCCGCGCCCGCGCTTTGGCTGCCCAGGTTTCAGTGGTCCTTGAAGTGGCGCGCAATCTGCATCAATCTGAGCTGCACCGCCGGCGCGCGGAGGCGCTCACGCAACTGGCGCGGGAGATCGACGGTCTGCTGCGCCTGCCGGATTTCGCCCGCAAGTTCGTCGAGCGCGCCGTGGACTTAGCCGGCGCACGCTCGGGTGCGGTTGCCTTGTTTCAGGATGGAAAATTCCAGACAGTGGCGCTGCATCCGCAGACCACGCAAGGTCACCTCACCGAGCCTCATCCTGGCTCGGGCGATTCTCACCCAAATCACACGATTGCAACCCATGGCATCGCGACTCCTGTCCGTGCCGATGTCCGTGACGACGATCGGCCGCTGCAGCAACGATTGGTTCAGGCTCTTACCGAGTTGGTCGCCAAGCAGACAGGAAATCTTATCTCTGGCTCCGCCGCGGAATTGCTCGGCCCTGAGCTGGCTTCGAGTCTGGGCTGGAACGATTGCGTGCTGCTGCGCCTTTCCAGTTCCAGCGGAGAGCTCGCTGGTTTGCTTTGCCTCTCCGGACGCACTCGCCCTCTCGCGGCCGAAGATCGCGAACTCCTGGAAGCTATCGTCGGCCATGCCGCCATGGCTCTGGAGAATACTCGCCTGTTCACCCGCATTGAACAGGCGAATCGCCACTGGGTGGAAATTTTTGACGCGATCACCGACTACATCGTCGTGCACGACGAAACCGACAAAGTGCTGCGTGTAAACCGGTCGCTGGCCACCTTGATCGGGGTCGCACCCAGTGAACTGATTGGCGTTAACATGCGCGCGTTGCTTGCCCTCACCAGCGAACCTACGCTTTATTCCTGTCCTTTTTGCCGTTCCATGGGCGAGGACGAAGACGAATTCGTCCATCCCGCGCTGGACCGCACTTACCTCGTCTCCACCTCGCGAGTGCATGGCGCTTCCGGCGAAAACCTGCAAACGATTCACGTGCTCAAAGATATTACCGATCGCCGCGAGGCCGAGCGCCGCTACCGCGAGCTGTTCGACAACATCCAAGAAGGACTGTTCTTCAGCACGCCCGAAGGCAGGTTTATCGAAGTCAACGATGCTTTGGTGGCGATGCTGGGCTATTCCAGCCGCGAAGAGCTTCTGCAGGTGGATATTGCAACGGAAATTTATTTTTCTCCCGAGCAGCGCCGCCTCCACTCCGAGGCTATGGAGAAAGATGGCCACATGCGCAACTTCGAGGCCACGCTTCGCCGCAAGAACGGATCCCCCATCTATGTGCTCATCAACGCCTTCGGCATGTACGACAATTTGGGCCATCTATTGCAGACTCGCGGCCTGATGTTAGATGTCACCGGCCTGCACACGTATCAGTCAGAACTGCAGCGCGAGCGCGATTTCTCGGGCAAGATTCTCAGCAACACGCAGAGTCTTATCCTGGTCTCCGATACCGCCGGCCTCATCAGCTATGCCAATCGCCGCTGGGATGAAGCGGGCTTCGAGCAGCGCGAACTGCTAGGGCGTCCCTTGTTGGAACTGGCTGCTCCCGGCTATGTTCGGCCGCTGGCGGATGCGCTGCAGGCTACTCTCGGCGGTGGACAAGTCGACAATCTTGAGTTGCAGATCATGCGTGGCAACGGACATGCCGGGCAGTTTTCCGTCAACCTGAGCCCGATGCGAGACGAGCAGAACAACATCAACAGCATCGTCGTGGTGATGACCGACATCACTGACTCTGCCGAACTGCGCGGCAAACTGGTTCACGCCGAGAAAATGGCGGCGGTGGGGCAGCTTGTCTCCGGTGTCGCCCATGAGGTAAACAATCCACTAACTGCGATTCTGGGCTTTGCCGATCTGCTCCTGGACAATCCCGATCTTCCAGACAACGCGCGGAAAGACCTGCGGGTCATTCTGCAGGAGGCACAGCGAACCAAACAGATCGTGCAAAACCTGCTCAGCTTTGCGCGCCAGATGCCGCCGCAGCGCAATCCGGTTCAGCTTAACTTGATCCTGCGCCGCACGATTCAATTGCGTTCGTATGATTTCAACAGTCACGGCATCGACATCGTGGAACACCTTGATGAGGGCCTTCCCGATGTCGTCGGCGACGCTCACCAATTACAGCAGGTTTTCCTGAATATCCTGAATAATGCCTACGACGCGGTGCACGAAACCGGCCGCCCCGCCCGCATCGAGATCGTGACCACCAAGGCGGGCGATGCCGTGGAAGTTTCTTTCTGCGACAACGGTCACGGCGTTTCCCATCCCGAGCGCATCTTCGATCCGTTCTTCACCACCAAGGAGGTCGGCAAGGGAACCGGCCTCGGCCTCAGCATCTGCTACGGCATCGTGAAGGAGCACGGAGGCGAGATTCTCTGCCGCAACAATCCCGACGGCGAGGGAGCCACCTTCATCGTTCGCTTTCCCGCAGCGCCTCACACCGCCTCTCTGGGTGTAGCCGCAGGAGTAAATCAACCATGACAAGCCCGGTCATTCAGCCGCCCGCCTTACCCGTTCTGCTTATAGAAGACGAGCCCTCCATCATGGCTCTGGTGAGCGCTACCCTTGAACGAAACGGCTATCAGGTAGTGTGTATCGAATCAGGCGCCGAGGCCCTGCGCATGTTAGAAAAAGGTCAATACCTCGGCGTGGTCTCGGACATGCGCACGCCCGGTGGCGTCGACGGCGCCCAGGTGCACACGTGGATCTCCGCTCATCGTCCCGACCTTGTCGACAGAGTCGTCATCATCACAGGCGACTACGCCAACGAAGAAACAGTCAACACCTTGCGCAAGATCGGCGCTCTTTATCTGGAGAAGCCGTTCCGCGTGCAGGATCTCATCTCCGCCGTCGAGAAAACCATGGGGAAAGCCCGGTGAGCACAGCCTCCAGCAAACCACCTCTCAGCAAGCCGTCTTTGGCCAAAGAAGATCTCCACGTCCGGTTGCTGATTGTCGATGACGAGCAGAGCATCCGCAAGCTCTGCGTCACCGTAGGGGAAGCCCTGGGCTTCGTCTGCCTCGAAGCCGATAGCGGCGAGTCCGCGCTGGTACTGCTCGAAGAACAACCGGTGCATATGGTCCTGAGCGATATGGTCATGCCGTCCATGTCGGGGCTCGAATTTCTGGAGAGAGTCAAAAAACTTCTACCTCGCACCGAAGTCGCGCTGATGACCGGGCACGGGTCGATCGAAACCGCTGTGCAGGCCATGAAGCTCGGCGCCTACGACTACATCACCAAGCCGTTCTCTCCGCTCGAAGAACTGCGGCTGTTCCTGCGCCGTATGGCCGAGAAAGTCCGGCTTGTCGAGGAAAACGAATTCCTGCGCCAGCGAATGGATTCGGAAACCGCGGTGCACGGCATCATTGGCTCCTCAGCCAAGATTCAGGAAGTCCTTCGCGTGGCTTCCCGGCTCAAGGACACTCGCACTTCCGTTCTCATCTCCGGCGAAAGCGGAACGGGCAAAGAGCTCATCGCCCGCGCTATTCATTTCCGCGGGGCGTTTGCAAACCGTCCTTTCGTCGCGGTTGACTGCGGTTCGCTCGTGCCCACGCTGATTGAGAGCGAGCTGTTTGGCTACGAAAAAGGAGCTTTCACCGGCGCTCTAAAATCGAAGCAGGGACTGTTTCAGTCTGCCAGTACCGGCTCGGTCTTCCTGGATGAAATTGGCGAGCTTCCCCTCGAGTTGCAGGCCAAGCTGCTGCGGGTGCTGCAGGAAAAAGAAGTGCGTCCCGTAGGTAGCAACCAGCGCGTGAAAGTGGACGTGCGCATCATCGCCGCCACCAACCGCGATCTCGAAGCCGCATACAAGAACGGAACCTTCCGCAAAGATCTTTATTTTCGACTGAACGTAGTTACGGTGCACGTTCCCTCGTTGCGCGAACGCCGTAGCGATATTCCCATGCTGGTGAATTGGTTTTGCGAGCGCTACGCTCCCGGCACGGACCTGCATGTCTCCAGCGCCGCCATGAAAGCTCTGATGAATTACGACTGGCCAGGCAATGTGCGCGAGCTCGAAAACTGTGTGGAGCGCGCCGTCGCTCTCGGCAATGGACAACTCATCAACCTCGGCGACCTGCCGCCAAGCATCGCCGCATTAAACGGACGCGAAGCCCGGCCGGCTTCAGAATCTGCGCCCGAACTGGTCTCCGACCTCGCCGCACCCGTTCCCCTCTCGACTACAGACCTCGAAGACATCGAACGCGCCACCATCCAGCGCGTTTTCGAGCAAGTCAAAGGCGATAAAGCTCTCGCCGGACGCATGCTCGGAATCAGCCGCGCCACGCTGTACCGCAAACTCAAACGCTACAACATCAGCGGCAGCTCAAGCTCCGAAGCCTCAAGCCACACCCTGCAGTAGCGGCCTGCTTTGAAAGCGCGCTTTGACAGGCAGAATTCCTCACCGACTTCAACCGCCGCTTCAGGCGCTGATTACGCTTGACGAATTGGGATTGTGAATTCTCCATCGAAATAAATTTCAATGACGCTGCGAGTATGAGGTCCTCGATCAGTTGCGCCGACTAAATCGGGTACCCTCCCCCACCCTGGAGGAGGCTCCTCCAAAGGAGGGTACGCCGATTGAGTCAGCGCACGCACACCGGCTACTCATCCCGGTAGCCTCATCGAAATCCATTTCGAGGAAAATTCAACGACCTGGCACGTACTCGCTCCCGAAAAAAGCACCCTGAGAAAAACTCAGGGTGCCTTGATAGTTCTCGGACGACGTTAAGCCCCCTGTGGCTTCTTCTCTTCTTGCTCTCGCTTCTTTTTCTCCTCCGGCGTCTCGGGCTTCCTTGGAGGGGTCGCGGGCTTAGCTGCAGGCGTCGCCGGTTTGGCGGCAGCAGGCGGATGCGCTGCTGGTTGAGCCGGTTTCTCCGCTGGCGTACGGTTCGGTTCGGCCTTTGGCTCAGCCTCCGATGGATGCCCTGCCGGCGCTGGCTTCGCTTCCGGTTTCGCCGGAGCAGCCTTTTCCGCTGGCGGGCGATTTGCCTCAGGACGACTTGGCTCCGGAGTCTTGTTCGGCGCTGCTTTCTCTGTAGCCGCAGGAGCCGGTTTCGGCGCCGGCTGGTTTCCCGGACGATTCGCTGGCGCGGCGGAAGGGCCGGGCTTTCCGGGTTGCGCCGCACTCGGAGGATGACCCTGGGTAGGGGTCGCAGGTTTGCCCGGAGGCGCAACCTTCACCGCGGGCCGCGCTGCCGCCGCTGGACGCAAGGTCGCCACCTCCTTCCTGGCCAAAGGCTGCCCTGGATGAGCTGCCATCGCCTGCTGCTTTTTCGCAAAGGACACGGGAGGCGGTGGCGGAGCTTTCTTCGCGACGACCTGCCGGCTCATCACGGCTGCCGGCGGCGCGTGACCCGCAGTCGAAGCCTTGGCTCCGAGCACCGCTTCTCTCGTGGGATTCACAGCAACGCGTGTTGCCACTGGCGCTGCCGCGATCTGCTGTGGAGTCATTTTTACCGCGGCTCGCGCCACCGGCTGCGCGCTGGCGAAGGTGTTTTGCGGAACCGCCGTCACCGCGCCGGGAACCGTCCGGTTTGCATAGGTAACATTCGTGATCGTCGTGCTTTTATTCACGATGGTGGTGTTATAGACGTTCGTGACCGTCGTGGTGTTCACCGTCGTGCTGCTCACATTGATTTGAGTCATGTAAGTGCGGCTCACGGGATAGGACGGCACAAAAACTTCGCGCGGACCGAGCGGAAACCACGCGACGTTTGCGCCCACGCCGCCGACGAAGACCACCAGCGCAGGCGCATACACCGGTCGTTCCGCGGGCGGACCGGCGATCCAGCCCCAACGTCCGCCGACACTTACCCAGCGTCCGTAATGAAATGGTGCATAACCCCAAGGCGAGTCATCGACCCACGTATATCCCCACGGGTCGATCCAGGCCCAATGCCCATTGTGATACGGCGCCCAGCCAACTTCCACACGGGGATACCAGACATGGCCGTAACTTGAGTCGTCGCGCCAGTCGCCGTTGTCGTCAAGGTCGTCAAAGCCGACAACGTCGTGAGAGAGATATTGGGCGGAGCGCGAACTATCCCACCGGTGATCGCGGGCATCGACCCAGGCATCAAACTGATCGCCTGGTCCGATGGGTTCGACATCCGCATTTAACGAGTCGGTGCCACTGAAAATGGCACTCTGCTCGGCGTGCACAGTATAGGCCTGACCGTTGCCGGTTGCTTCCCCCTCCCCTCCCCATCGGATGCCGATGGTTGTTGTGCTTCCGTCGTCATTGGCGATAAGCCGGTACCTTCCCGGACGCAATGCCGTGAAAGCCAGGTTGGGCGTGTCGATCTCGAAGTCATCGTCGCCATCGAGCCGCCGCACCCGGAGGTCAATCGTCCCGGAACTCAGCTGAATCTGCACGGTGTGGTCGTCCAAGTTTAAAAAAGAAATGCCGGTGTCGCCTGATATGCGAATCACCGCCGATCCCAGTTGCAGCTCGGCGCGAGAGCCTTGCTCTACCCAAAGCTTGTCGCCCGTAGTCAGGGGCCGATTGGTAACCGCTCCTACCCAGTCGTCTTCGCCGGCCGGCTGGAATGAAACCGATCCTTCCATGTACGCTAATCGAGCCACTCGTGTGGGTGGATCGTCCTGATCATCTTGTGCTGCCGACGCAACGGGCCAAGCGATGCTCACAAGCACGAGCCCCAGCAGCAGCACACTCAACAAGGTCATCTTGTTGCGTGTTTTTTCCATAAAATCAATGCCCCAACTTTCTATTCGCGAACCCGAATTCGCGGATTTTGTGCCAACCTTACATCCCGGGGACTAATTCCCTTCGTTTCCTGTTAAGGTTAGCGTCCGCCAACATACTATCTGAATCGAAGCAGATGCAGGTGATAAGTCCGGGATAACCCACTCCACGGCTTCCAGGAAAGATGCGCCTGTGAATATCTGCAGCTTAGATTCTGAAGCGTAGAACACGCATTCGTAAGCCGAGTTTCTCGGGTTTCATGATGCTCTGAACGTGCTCGCTCACACCGCTCGGCGTCGACACGTCGTGTCCGAAGGCAGGTATCGGCAGAAGCACAGATGAGATTCTTGTCTCATGCTGAGACGCGTCATCGCGGCGCCTCGAGCCGCTACTCGCGGTCTTACTTCTAACTTGCTGAAAAGTCTAGCGCCTGGGTGCTAATCCTTCCGTTCCGCACTGTGGTCTCGGTCGTGCTTCTCTCTCCCGTATAACTGCGGATTCTGGCTCCCCAAACTCTTCCTAACCGGGAAGAGGGGAGCCCCAACCGCACCTTCAAAACGGATCGGAACCGTTCCCTGGAAACGGGCACGTGGGGGGACGGAGGAAGTCGGTTAGGGAAAGGGGGACGATCGCTTGGTGCAACCCGCCATAGCTCCATCGCGGACGCCGCAGAACAGCGCAGTCGCCGACCTTGCCCGCTTTTTTCCAGAAGCTACGCCAGTTCGCATTCCCGTTCAATTCACTCGTACTGCTGATACGACTGAGGGAAATCAGCTGCGTACTCTGTGCGCGCAGGAAAGCACGATCATCGAATTCGGCACCTCGCGTGAAGTCCTGTTTGCCTGTGCAACGCCCCTGGAGTTTGCCGACGTTGTGCATTTACGCAACTCCGACGGCTCGCTTGACGCCGAAGCCTCGGTAGTCGCGGTGCAATACCACCCCGGCGCAACCAGCGTCGCTGCCCGTTTTCTCACAGCAGTTCCCAACTGGATCGTGAAACCATGACGCAACCCTCAGGACCTCAACCCACATCTTCGCAACCGGCGGGGGCGGCCCCGGATCTCGCGCTTGAATGGTCGAGTATCCGCCGTCTTCATTCCATTTATGCCGAACTGGCGCGCGAGTTTGTCATCGACGCGTCCGCCTGTGGCGGTATCGAGGAGGCAGTAGCTCCGGCACCTGAGTCCATCGAGCAGGCTCGCCATTGGCTGGACGAGATGGATGAAAAGATTCAAGTTCACCATCTGCGCCAGTTTCTTCAGACCAGTTCGTTGGTGGATTCCGACGGCCTGGTTGTCCTTCTGCGTCACTGCCTGGCTAAGCCCACTCGAAACGATGCGGTACGCGACAAGGTTGATTTCCTCCTGGTGCAGTATTTCAGCCAGATCGCCCCTACCGATCTCGATGACAACCATGCCGATCTCGCTTATGTAGCCCACGGCTTGGAGCCGGTTCTCGGCACGCTGGAGATCAAGGCGCCGGTTTGGCTGAACGCTTTGGACCGCGTTCTCGAGTCCGCCCGTCGCTCTCGCTCGCTCGATGAACTGCTGCATGGCGGGGTGCTCGAACAAGGACGCAAGGCCAAGGGTCAGGCTGGCGAGCTGTTCTTCCTACCCATTGCTCTGGTGGCGTTTACTCGCTTCGGATACCTCATGCGGCGTGTCTTTTTCCGCCTCATGCTGGCCGATCTTAACAACATTCTTGACGGTCTCACTGAACTGGAAGAAAAAGGCGTCGAAACGATCGATTGCCGGCGTGCGCAATTCTCCGCCCAGGAACCGATCGTCCGGCTGCGCATGATTTGCCAATCCTGGAAAGTGATGTTTCAGGCAGAATATTCCTCTGGCCAGCCGTTACGCATGCTGGTGGATCTGCGCGCTTCGGTTGAAGCTGCGCTGGGCCGCTGTGCAGCAGAGGTGGGCAACGGTAAAGCCGACGACCTTGCGCCTGGAGCCAGCGCGGCCGCGGCCAGTGCTTCCGGAGGCGTGGCGCCTTTGACGCCGGCAGCTTCTCACCAGGTGTCATCGGGAGCGGTTTCGCAGCCCAACGCCGGGTTCGCTGCGAGCAAGCCGGATGCGGCTGAATTCGAAATCTCGAGCACAGCCCCGGATTGGAAGCCGGACGCGGACTCGTAACGTGGCATCAGGAAATTGAAGTTAAAGACCAATACAGAACAAACGTTGCACAACGACAGAAAGCTAGGCCTTTGCTGACTCTGCGGAGGCCATGAAAAGGGAATCAGCAAGTGGATCAACCGACCGTGCTCATCATCTCCGACAACGCAGAGTTTTCGCGGAGCGTTACTGCACGCTGGCAAATGGAGCGCCACGTGCCCACGTTCACGCTACTCAGCGGAGATATTTGGCCGCGTTGTGTCGACAACTATGCGGTCGCTGTGGTCGGCCCGCTTCGCCGCGAACTCCTCTCAGTGATACTGGAGCCTTTGCACTCGACCCAGCAGCCTCTCTTCTGTGTCTGTGAGGACGCTCCTACCGCAGAATTGGTGCGCGAGCGTTGGCCGCGCACTTCCGTACTGCGCTGTGACGAAAACTGGCTGAACGTCTTGGTTCTGTCCGCCGCGGAGGCTATTCTCCGCGCCCGCGCTGAAGCCCGCGCCCGTGCCGCCGAAGAGAAGTGCGCCGTACTCGAACGCCAGGCTATGCTCGGCCGCTACATGCTCGACATGCGTCACGGTATCAACAATGCCTTGACTTCGTTGCTGGGCAATTCCGACTTGTTGTTGATCGAACCCGGCAGCCTTTCGGCGCAGGCGCGTGCCCAGATTGAAACCATTCGCAATATGACGCTGCGCATCCACGAGGTGCTGCAGCGTTTTTCGTCCTTGGAAAAAGAAATGAACGTGGTGGCTCAGCAGGTGGAACGCGATTCGGGCAAATACCGTGTCGCCACCGCTGCTGGCGACTGAAACAAAACTGAGAACCGCAAGCTAAACTTAGCCTCCCCCGGCAATATGCCGATCTGATCTTGCTCGGTAGCGGTGCGAGTCTTCTCGAAGCGCTTGGGGAAAGGTTTTATGCACAAATTAATGACAACCAACACGATCCTCGAACACGAACTCTCGGAGTTGCGATTGTTGATCGAGCGCCAAACCGGAGTCGTTCTGGATTGCCCCAACAGCGCCTTGGCAGCACACGTCGCCGATTATGTGGAGTCTCAAGGCTTGGGAGCGCCCGCGACCCTGCTCGAGCGTCTTCGGGCTCCCGATCAGGATCCTTGCACTCTGCCCTCGCTGCTCGATGGCTTGATTAATGCCAACACCGGTTTCTTCCGTCATCCCGGCGCCCTGAATGCTTTGGCGCGGCATGTGGTGCCGCAGCTGAGCGCTCGCAAATGCGGCGATGGTCCCAGTCCGCTCCGTATCTGGAGCGCGGGCTGCTCGACCGGGGAAGAAACCTACTCGATCGCGATGGCCGTCTGCGACGCGTTGGGCCAGAACAACGGCGCAAACAACGGCACTGGCTCGAACAACGGCACGCGCCAGAGTAATGGGAATGGCGCCGGAAATGGAAAGTCCGCCACTCGCAGCGGTGGCATTGCTGATAGCCCGTCGAGCGCTTCCGGCTCAGCGAAACCCGCCCCCGCTTTGTCGGTTCACATCGTCGGCAGCGATTTGCTGCCCCACAATATCGAAGCCGCCGATCGTGGCGTGTATCCGCAGTCGGCTCTGGACGGCCTGCCCCCGGCCACCATCCGCAACTATTTTTCGAAGATCAGCTCCCCGGCAATTTCGCTGAACGGCTCGCCAAATGGCACAGGCAATGACGGGCAGTGCGAGCTCCGGAGCGAGGCAAGGAATTTCCCGGGTGGCAATGCACAGACACTGGTACCTGCCGTAAATGTGGCGCATCTTTTGGTAAAGCCGCGACTTCGCAGTCTGGTGACCTTCAATTGCATGAATCTGGCTCGCCCCGGTTACATCGGTCGCTTCGACTGCATCTTTTGCATGGATGTGTTGCCGCACTTCTCCCGTGCCCAGCGCATCTCGCTCATCGAGCGCCTGCACCTTTACCTGGAGCCCGGCGGATACCTTTTCCTGAGCCAGACCGAAAAGCTCATCACCTCGAACCTGAACTTTCGCCCGGAGACCTTCGACGGCTACACCTTCCACCGCAAACCGCCAGCAGCCAGCGCGGCATACGGACGGTAAAAAATAAGCGGGTCAGCAAACTCCGGGAGTTGGGAACGGTCCATGTGGGGACAGCCGCCTCGGCTGACCAGCCGGGCAAAGCCCGGCAGCCCTTTCTATGTGCTTGAAGCTCCGCAGGACAAAGCAATTCACAGCACTGACGCGGGTCCGCCGAGAAATGGATTAACCACTTCTATTCCATACAACTTTTGTCCATCCTGCAAATCTTCGGTGAGAAGGAATCCGAAGGCCGCAGTCTGATGGGACTATTGTTTACGCGAACAAAAACTCCTTCGTCCTTAACTCCCTAATCGTATCCCTCAGCTTCGCCGCCTTCTCGAACTCAAACTTCTTCGCCGCTTCGCGCATGTCGCTTTCGAGCTTGACAACATACGCGTCTAACTCCGGCTGCGATTTAAACTCCGGCATGCCTTCGGCTTCACCGCCCGTCAAGTCGGTATAGTCAGCCGCCACAATCCCGGCCAATGTCATATCCAGCGGCCGCACGATTGATTCCGGCGTGATCCCATTCTCTTCGTTATATGCCGTTTGAATCGCCCGCCGCCGCAAGGTTTCATCCATCGCCCGCTTCATCGAATCGGTCTTGCGGTCAGCATAGAGAATTGCGCGCCCATTTAGATGCCGGGCGCAGCGTCCGATCGTCTGGATCAAAGATCCCTGGGACCGCAGAAATCCCTCTTTATCGGCATCGAGAATCGCGACGAGCGATACTTCCGGCAAATCTAATCCTTCGCGAAGTAAATTGATGCCAATCAATACATCGAATTCACCCTTGCGCAAGTCCCGCAGAATCTTCACTCGCTCCAGGGTCTCGATCTCCGAATGCATGTAGCGGCACTTCACTCCAACCTCGGCGTAGTACTCGGCCAGATCTTCGGACATGCGCTTGGTCAGCGTGGTCACCAGCACCCGTTCGCCCTTCTCCACGCGCGCGCGAATCTCGTGCAGCAGGTCGTCGATCTGTCCCTTCACCGGCCGAATCTCGACCTCAGGATCAATCAGCCCCGTCGGCCGAATGATCTGTTCCACCACGACGCCTGCGGATTTGGTCAGCTCATAAGGCCCCGGTGTCGCCGAAACGTATACCAGCTGATTGGTGCGATGCTCAAACTCCTCGAACGTCAGCGGACGATTATCGAGCGCTGAGGGCATCCGGAAGCCGTATTCCACCAACGTTTCCTTGCGCGAGCGGTCGCCGGCATACATGCCGCGCAATTGCGGAATTGTCTGATGCGACTCGTCGATGAACATCAGGAAATCGCGCGGAAAATAATCAAGCAGCGTCGGTGGAGGCTCGCCCGGCATGCGTCCGGTAAAATGCCGTGAATAATTTTCGATGCCGTGGCAATAGCCCATCACTTTGATCATTTCCAGATCAAACTTCACGCGCTGATGAATGCGCTGCGATTCAACGATCCGGCCTTGCTTCTCCAACTCCACTTCCCACCACGCCAGCTCTTTTTTGATCGACTCCACCGCCGTCGCCCGTGTCTCATCTTTCATCACATAATGCGTCTTGGGATAAATCGGCAGACGCATGTACTTCTGCTTCACCGTGCCGAACAGCGGATCGATCTGCGCCAGCGATTCCACCTGATCCCCCCACAGCTCGATGCGATAAGCCATATCGTCATACGTAGGGAAGACTTCGATGACGTCGCCACGCACGCGAAACGTTCCGCGCCGGAACTCGCCATTTGTCCGCTCGTAGAGAATGTCGACCAGCTTGCGGGTGATGTCTTCGCGCGTGACCTTCTGGCCCTTTTCGAGAAACAGCATCATGCCGTAGTAGGCCTCGGGCGATCCCAGGCCATAAATGCAACTCACCGAAGCCACAATCAACGCATCGCGCCGCTCGAACAAAGACCGGGTTGCCGAAAGCCGCAGTTTGTCGAGCTCATCGTTGATGGTCGCTTCTTTCTCGATGAAAAGGTCGGCGGCTGGAACGTAGGCCTCCGGCTGGTAGTAGTCGTAATAAGAAACAAAATATTCGACCGCATTGTGCGGAAAGAAGTTCTTGAACTCGTGATAGAGTTGCGCCGCCAGCGTCTTGTTATGCGCCATCACCAGCGCCGGACGGTTCACCGCCTCAATCACTTTGGCCATGGTGTAAGTCTTGCCGGAGCCGGTGACGCCCAGCAAAACCTGATGCTGCTCGCGGTCATACACGCCGCGCAGCAGCGACTCAATCGCGCGCCCCTGGTCCCCCTGCGGCTTGTAATCGGAAACGAGTTTGAAGTCCATGGAAGAAGCTCTTCGCTGTTAGCCTTTAGCTCATCTTGTGATCGTCATTTCGAGCAAGTTCAGGAATCTGTTTTCCTCGCGCGTCCGCACAGACGGCAATCTAGCAGAATGAGAATCTCTCTATTATAAACGCTGTCGTAACAGGTAGAATCCGTGGTTCAGCTGCTGATCCGAATTCCTGACAACCGGTTCAACTCTCACTCACTCTTGCGAATCTCAATCGCCACCAAAGGGGCCGGACCCTTACCCGGCGAGTCAACATACTCAACTTTTGCCGGTCTTCCTTCCAAATCGGCGCAGGGCTTGAGATCCCCCTTCAGAGTGACGTTCAGCACGCTGTATTCGACCTTGAAATAGTTTTTGGCGTGGAGTCCGATGGAGTTCCCGCCAGAAACTACGGTGAGATCCATCACCGGAGTATTGCAGCGCACGTTCTTCAGCAACCCGATTACAAAATGGTGCGGCCCGTTCGGAGGAGGCTCATCGCGTGCCGGTGGAGCAGCGATCTCTGATTCCATTACACGGGTGGTAACGTCCCCCGCCGCAGTTGCCGTCTGCATTTGCTCGCTGAATTGCTGCTGCTCCTGCGCGGATTCCTCCGCGTGCATCAGAAAGTCCTGAGCCATCGCGGTTTCCTGAGGAGAGCTGGCCAGGGGCATGGCCTTGCGGATCACGTTTACAGCGTCCTTGCCGCGCCCCATCTGGAGCAACACATTGGCTGTCTCCATGCGGTAATTTAGGTTTTCTGGCTCCAGTTGAACTGCGCTCAGTGCCATCAGGCGCGCTTCGTCCAGGTCACGGTGTCGCGTCGCCAGGAACGCCGCCAGCCGGTCGTAACTCGGCGCGAAGTTAGGATTCAGCTTGATGCTGGCTCGCAAGCTGCTCTCTACTCGATCCTCCTCCGACGCAGCGAGAGGGCCGGTCATCGAAATGGCAGCAAAGTAGTAGTGAGCCAGGTAACTCTGCGAATCCAGCTTCACCGCCTGCGCATACCAGTTCCGCGCCTGATCGAGATGCTGCGCCCGAAGTTCCAGAAGGCCCATGGTTTCATGCGCCAGCACATTGTTCGGATCTTCCTGCAAGATGTGATCGAGCGCCGCGCGGGCGTCTGCGGTTCTCTCGCTATAGGCGAGAAAATCCGCGCGTACGGAGTCGGCTTGTGGAGCGGCCAACGCATGAGTCTGGAAGGCGGTGTCATCGATCTCCGTGGCCCCGGGCATTTTGAGATATGGAAAACTTCCTTGCCGAACGTACGACTCCAGCGTCGACTGCAGTTGCTTCAGATCGCCGAAAGCGCGCGTGGCCGCGGTCACGGTGTCCACGCTCTGGGCCAGCAGTTGTGCGTAGTCGGCTACGCGATGGGACTTGTCGCGATAATCCATCAGTTCGAGATAGTGCGTCAGCGCCCACGACTCGCCGTAGAAGATCGAGCCTTTGTTTTCCTCGTGGTAATACGGCGATGTATGGTCTACTGCAAAGAGCGTCGCCAGAGGCAGCAGCCGATTTTCGCGCAGCAACTGCAGGTTCTCCGGGCTGGGCTCCCCGAGGGCGACATCCTTCTCGCGGATGTCAGTGTTCTGGTAAAACTCTGCCAGCCCTTCGTTCAGCCATAACGGCATCCACTCGGCTTTACTCAAAAGCAGATGCGTATATTCGTGATAGACCACCGCATACGGATGCTCACCCTCGGCATCGAGCCGCACCAGAATGTAGTTCTTGTCCGGCCCGCGTAAGAAAAGCCCACCCAACTTGAGTTGTCCCCTAGCCAGATACTCTGCGGGTTCCAGCGCGCGGAAATCCTTTTCGTCCTTGATGGCTAGCACGGTGATCGAACCGAGGGTATCGATTTGTATCTTCGGGAAGAGTGTATGAAAAACAGACCGCATACGCTCGAACTGATCAGCAACGCGGCGGGCCTGTTTCTCGTTCGAGTTGCAGACTACAGAGAAGTGGGGGCTGCGCACCTCGACCCAGCTTTCCGACTTATCCCGAGCTGGTGCCAGCAGAGATGAAAAAAGGGTGGCCAGAAGAAAAAGACGTCTGCACATGTTGGCCTTGTTCCGCTAACAGCGCAGAGTCTACACGCTAATCGCCGCAGCTACAACTCCGCCAGCACCCGGTGCACCAGCGAGATCGCGATCGATCCTTCCCCCACGGCGGAGGCCACGCGCTTCACATTTCCCGCGCGTACGTCGCCCACGGCAAACACTCCAGGCAAGCTGGTTTCCAGCATCAATGGCGCGCGCGGAAGCGGCCAGCGGTAGTCGTGCAAGACCGGATCGAGATCACGCCCGGTAAGAATGAAGCCTCTGTCCATTGCTACGCAGCCTTTCAGCCACTCCGTCCGCGGAGCCCCTCCCGTCATAATGAACAAGTGCCGAATGTTATGGGTCGACGTTTCACCGGTCTTCTTGTCCTGCCAGGTTACGCGCTCGAGTTGCGTCTCGCCTTCGAGGCCCACAATCTCTGTGCAATAGTGCAATTCGATCGCGGGATTCTCCACAATGCGCTGGATCAGGTAGCGCGACATCGTATCCGATAATTTATTTGACCTCACCAGCATGTGAACTCTGCTCGCCGTCTGCGACAAGTAAACTGCCGCCTGCCCGGCTGAGTTCGCGCCGCCCACTACGATGGCTTCGTCTCTCCCGCACAATTGCGCCTCAATGTACGTTGCTCCGTAATAGATGCCCTGACCTTCAAACTTGGTCAAATTATCAAGGTTCGGCTTGTTGTATTGCGCGCCGCTGGCAATCACTACCGAGCGCGCACGAATCACCTGGCCGCAATCGACGCTCAATTCATACGGACGTCGGTCGCAGTTGAGCCGCGTCACGCTATTCGCGATCAACACTTTGGCGCCAAATTTTTGCGCTTGCGCGGCTGCGCGGCCCGCCAATTCCTGTCCGGAAATTCCCATGGGGAATCCCAGATAGTTTTCGATTCTGGAACTCGACCCCGCCTGCCCGCCGGGGGACTCGGATTCGATCACCAGAACGTCCAGACCCTCCGATGCGCCATAGACTGCCGCCGCCAGCCCGGACGGACCCGCGCCCACGATCACCAGATCCCGCACTTCCGATGCCGTGATGTGCGCGTTGAGCCCCAGGCAGCTTGCCAACTCCTGAATTGACGGGTTGCGCAGCACGGTTCGGTTGTTGCAGATGACCACGGGAATTTCTTCCACCCTGATATGAAAGTGGTCGAGCATTTCCTGCGCACTGGTGTCGGTGTCCAAGTCGACGTAGCTGTGCGGGTGTCCGTTGCGGGTGAGAAATTCCCGCAGACGCAGGGTTTTCGCTGAGTGCCGCGAGCCCAGCAGAATCGCGTTCCCCTGGCCCAGGTTGACTAGCGTCACCCGGCGCAGGATGAAGGCGCGCATGAAGATATCACTGAGTTCGGCGTCCCTGGCCACCAGGGTCCGCAGATTATCGCTGCTCATCTCCAGGAATTCCCCGGCTTCTGTAACCCGCCCTCGCATCAAACCGCGGCGGCCGGAAATCATGGTGATTTCGCCGGAAAATCCTCCAGCCTCATGCTTAACGAGCGCATGCTCGCCGTACATATCCGGCCGCAGGATTTCCATGACGCCGGAGAGCACCACGAAAAATGGAATATCGAGGTCGCCCGACTCAAACAGAAGTTCGCCCGCCTCCACTTTTCGTACCTTGCTCAAAGGGCGGATGCGGCTGATCTGCTCCGCAGTCAGCACGGGAAAGGCCTCGTTACGGAGATCGGCGGATAAAGGGATTAGCTCGGAAGACATGGTTGCTCCGGCAAAGTTAAATTTGCAGACAACGAGATTAGTAGATGATGCGGATGGCCGTTCGGGTTCGACCGCGCCGGGCAAACTTCAATGGGATGAGCTTCTCACAGGAGTTTCCTGCGCAATCACCGCCTGCCACCAGGCGTCGCGAAACATCCGGGCGCCCTCCGGCGAAAGCGCGAACACATTAAAAGTTGTCGGAAATCGAAACCGGGAAACTTGATTCTACTTCCGGTCCTGCACATCTCGCACGCCGATGATTTTCGCGGTTGCACGAAATTTCTTGTAATCCCGGAAAGTTTGCTCCTCTTCTACCTTGAAGTCCTTGAGCAGAGCCAGCCGCACATCTATTTTCAACGCAACGTGTTTGGGAAGCCAGACTTCATCATTTACCCGTATCTGCTCAACCACAATCCGCGAACCCTTGTGAAAGCGCGCCAGAAACAATCCCAGAGAAACTGTGTCCATGCACTCGATATCCATCTTGACCCATTGTTCTTCGTCTCTGTCGATCCAAACCCGGCCGCGGAACTTGGGCAGAAACTTCGCGTCCCTCATATGGGGTTCGTATCCGGGACGCGGCTCCGCATCGATCACCCACGCGTCGCGTCCGCCAAGGGGTTCTGTTCCAACCAGACGGAAGTTGTAAGCATCAGCCACCTCGCGCACGAATTTTCGCCCCTCTTCGCGTTCTTTCTCTTCCTTTTGTTCGCGTTTCCTGTGCGCGTCCTCGGACTCGTTCTTGCGCTTGTCGATGATCTTCTGAATCTTTTCTTCTTCTTTTGCCGCGTCCTTTGAACTGAGGGCCTTGTCGTCTTTCTCAATTAACCGCTGCGCCTGCTCGCCGTAGAGTTCCATCACTTCGTAGGTCTTCACTTCCGTCGACTTCAACTGCCCTTTGCCATCGAGCTTGTGCTCTTCGTCACGCTCAATGTAGGCGTAGTCGCGGAGTCGCTTGTCATTTTCCATGTCCTTATCCGCGACGACGCGAAATAGCTGCTGCATTTGCTGCTGCGAGAGCTTGCCGCTGGCATCCGGTTTCAGGTCAACGGAGGAAGTCGTACTCGGCGGGCTTCCCTGCCCGGACGCATCCGACGCCTCCTGGCCGATGGCAACCAGGGCGAGCATGCACAAAAGCAAAATGGAAGCAGAGAAGCCCACGCTTTTCATGATGGATATTACGTTCTTAGAAGACGAGGAGTTCCGTTAGGATGCACGGAAATCGACTCATTCATCTCCCGCTTCTCTTGTAGGCTTTTCCCAAACACTCCGCTTGAAACAATCTGTCGTCGAGACGATGCAGGCCCTTTGCCATGGCGGGAGTGATCAGCGGGTAATGCTTGATATCGAACAGGTGATACACGACAAACCACACCGGTTTGTCAGTGGTCATCCAGTTCTGGCGATCGAAGCGCTTCAGGTTGACGGGAACCGAAAAGCGCCGCAAGGTACGCTCGCGCCGCAGATTGAAATAGTTGTTGAAATAACTCAATGCTAGCTCGCGCAGCGTGCGGTAAACCGGCTCGCGCCAGCGGCAGCCGGTGAAGTTCGATTTGGCGACCGCGCCCCAACAGCCGTGTTGGCGAAAAATGGCGAGCACATGGTCGGTGTCGCGTTCGGCCTCAAGGTCCAGCAGCAGCGGGGGATACCCATTCACGCGCAGCGCCGCCGCGGCAAAGATGGCGCCTTCGAGGCAGTGCGCCGTCCGCTCGGCCAGCACCCGCCGCGGCGACCATGCCGTATCCGCCAAATGATACGGCGCATCATCGAGAAATTTCTGGATGCCGTGCGGATCTCTCATGTTCCGCAGTTTGCGCAACTCAGAACCCGTGAAACCGGTCGAATCGTTCATGGTCGGATGAGTTTACATGACAGCACTCCTGCGAAAAAATGTGGCCACAAACGAGACATCTGCCGAACGCTGAAGGCGCTCAGGCAAAGATATCGATAAGCTCGCGAGGCGTGTCCACAAGCACGTCTGGATGGGCTGCGTGCAAAGTATGCGGTGCAAACCCATAATTCACGCCCACGGTCCACAGTCCCGCGCTTCGTCCGGTTTCAATGTCCACGTGCGAGTCGCCGACCATGGCTGCTTCCCCCGGGCGCACAGCGTTTTCTTCGAGGAGCTTGCGTGCGCCTTCCGGGTCGGGCTTCTTGGTTGCAAAACTGTTTCCGCCATAAATCTGGGCAAAAAACGATCCGAGACCAAGTGCTTCGACGATAGCTCGCGAGGGAACGACCGGCTTGTTCGACAGCACCGCCATTTTGCGCGGAGTGCCATTCGAGACACGCAGAATGGCTCCGAGAGATTCCTTCACGCCGTCATAGACGGTGGTGTGGTCGAGTTTGTGTTCGCGGTAGTAAGACAGAAAAAATTGCAGACCCCGGCGCACAACCGCCTCATCCACCGCCTCGCCGCCAAGCGCGCGCTGAATCAGAATCGGCGCGCCGTCGCCCACGTAGCTGGCAATGACCTCATCGGGTAAACTAGCGCGCCCGATGTGGCGTAACGCCGCGTTTACCGAGTGCACCAGGTCAAGGCGCGAATCGATCAGCGTGCCATCGAGATCGAAGATCACCAGCTTAATGGTGCGTGGATCAAACCAGCGGTGCCTCTGGATCATGCTCTTTCAGGATAAATGATGGAGGCTCGCGATTGATTCACTGGTGCAAGAAGTTGCCGCCCCGCTTTGTTGAAGTTTATTTCCTGGTTTCAGCCTTGTCACCGTTCAGGCTGGAGCCAAGTTGGTTGACGAGGTTTGTATTGTTGAAGAGCGCCTGCCGCAGAATTTCTGCTTGCTGTTTCGCCGTGGTCCAATCCTGTTTCTCGACTGCTTCGGTTAACCCGGGCAACTCCAGGTGCGCATAGGTGAACCGCGCGCCGTAAAGAATATGTTTGAACCAGGGCCGGCCCGGAATGCCATCAGGATTAAGCCAGTTGCGTTCGACTTGCATGGTGCCATGGTTGATGGTTTCAGCAAGTTCAGAATCGATTGCGCCAGCGGCTAGCGCTCGGCTTCTAGCGTCATCGAGACCCTTGCCGGCCGCTTCAAAGCTGTCGATGGCCTGGAGCACCGGCTTGAGATCCAATTGGCTCAAGTCCTTGCCCTTGGCTAATTCGATCACGAATTGGCGAATGTTTCCGGCGTAGCTCGCGAAGTCGAAGGGCAGCAAGTCGGCATTGGCCAGTCGAAGCGCGAGCACTCCCCACAACTTCGACATGAGGGTGTGATAGCGATAGCCAGGATCGCCGAAGTGATTCATCCAGAAAAAATCATCGTAGGCTGAGTGGTAGACACCGTAAGGACCCTCGAAGCCCAGCCCAAGCACAGGCAAGCCGACAAAGTTCAGAAAGACAGTGTGATCGGAGCCGCTGCCGATGCGCGTGTCGGCCAGAGTTGAATCGGTAACTGTTTCCTCGCCGGGGCCTTCGGGCTGTTTGGCTTCGCGACGCTCGCGCGCGGATGATTCCTTCCACGCTTCGTATAACGTTCTGCCGGAGGGATCCTGCAGCGTGTGAGTGGTCTCAAGCAACATGGGCGCGAGCGATGCCACTGCCTGACCATGAAAGTTTGGCCCGGACGTCGCCTCGTCCACATTGATATATGCGACCGCCTTCTTACGCAGTTCGTCGGCGAACTGCTCCCCCCACTCGGTAGAACCGGTGAGACCCACCTCTTCTCCATCCCAACTGCAGATCACGATGGTGCGCCGAGGACGCAGTCCTTGTTTGGACAACTTTCCCAGCGCCCGCGTCAGCTCCATCATGGATGCGGTTCCACTGCTCGGGTCGACGCCGCCAAAGACCCACGCATCGCGGTGATTGCCGAACACGATCCATTCGTCGGGCAACTGCGCGCCGCGGATGCGGCCTTCGACTACGTAGTAGGGCTGCGTGGAGTTGTCCATTTCAATCTTCACGTGTACGCGCACGCGATTGCCGCCGAGGTGATATTTGACCGGTAGCCCTCCCTGCCAATTCTCGGGAGCCACGGGGCCGTCCATGTTCGAAAGCAGCGGCTTGGCATCGTGCCAGGAGAGCGGCAGCGCCATAATCTTCGGGATCGACACCGCTTGATCGATGGGAATGCGCTTCGCCCCAGGAACCGAAGCCCATCCTGGAGTGAGTGGATCGCCGGGCACCATGAAGTCGTAAGTGATGGCCCCACGCTGAATGTGATACTCCGGACCCCACGGGCCGTTGGGAACTACTTTGCCCTTCTTGTAACCGTCCTCGGCCGGATCACTGTAGATAAGAAGGGCGGCTACGCCTTCGCGTTCAGCCGTGAGTGCTTTGAATCCACGATAACTATAAGGATTCGAATATCGCACCAGGACGACTTTGCCCTTCACGTCGATGCCTTGCTTTCGCAGGAGTTCGTAGTCCTCGGGATTCCCACTGTGCGCGTAGACGAGCGGCGCCGTCACTTCGCCGGAGGCAGACATGCCGCTCCATGCCGAACTGATGTGCTTATTCTTCAGGTCCGGATCGCCCGGAACGGGCATCTCGCGCAGGCTGGCGCGGTAGTGCACAGGCGCCACCATCTCGAGCGAAGTAAACTTTGGATTGCTGCCGTAGACGTCGTAGCGGCGGATGATGACGTCCTCAATTCCTTCCTGCCGCCACTCATCTGCGATGTAGCGAGCCAATTCATTATTGCGCGCCGAGCCAGCGACGTGCGGCTCGGCGGTAAAGATGTGATGCTGGCGGCGCTCTTCTTCGGGAGATGGAATCGCTTTGTACTTGTTCTCAACCTCGGATTCGTGAGCGGCTGAAGCAGGAGTGAAACCCAGAATCGAAGTCTGCGAACGGACGGGCAAGGCCGCGCAAAAAAGAAGAGCCAATAGCCCGAGAGCGGCCACTCCCGGTGTTCTCCGCGGTACTTTTTCGCAGTTTCCGCAATTCGTGCCCTGCGCGGCATCTTCTGTCGCAGAGTGCGCTGAGAACTTCCAGGGAGAACGCTCAGGGACAACGTGCCCGGCGAAATTCACAGTCCTTCGGTCTCCTAGTTACAAACCCGCGTTAGAGACGCTACTTGGCTTTGTATATTTCACTCAGCAAGTCCGGCTTTGATTCATCGCGTACCAGATGCGGATAGCGCTCGCCGCCGTGATAATCAAGCTTGTAGGTCCTGTAATAGTCGGTGTTCTCGACCAGAAGTTCGAGGGGAACCGAGCCGCTCTTAGCGGCCCTGAGCGCTTCCCGAAGAACGTCAGGCGAGTACTTGCGGCCATTTACCGCCGTCAGTTTCATACCGGGACCGATTCCGGCGAGCGCTGCCGGCATGCCCTCCGTCGTGTCGTTAATCTCGCCGTCGTCGCGCAGGTCAAGGCCGATCGAATACGCTACGTCGATAAAGTGCTCATTGCCCTCGCCGCCGCGGTCCATCTCAGACGGGAACTCGTCGTAAACCACCTTCCATCCGCTGCCTTCAATTCCGCCCAGCGGCGCGCCAGGACCGTGATTGGTCAGCCGCTCGGTCCAGAAACCGCGCCAATCGTAATTCACAACTTGACCAAGAGTATTAACGACGTCATCGAAGCTGTAAGTCTTCACCATCGGCGCGGTGCTTGGAGCCCCGTGAAAGAGCTTGCAGAAATCGTCCAGCGTCTTCTTACCCTTGCTTTGCTGCCGTATGATCACATCTGCCCAAAGCCAGTTGAGCGTATCTTCATCATAGAAATCGACTGAGCGCCGCCATGAGTGCCACGCTTGCGGCGCGAAGTATAGCTGCGGAGCGGCATCGGCCGTGTCCTGCAGGTTGCGCCAGGTGCGGCCCGGGGTGTGGTCAAGCGCGGCTGCGGTCAAAGCTAGATCGTCCCGTGCCTGCTCGAAGGTGAGTAGTCCGCTGCGCGCGGTGAGCACCGTGCCGAGATAATTCGTCAAGCCCTCGTACACCCACAACAGATCGTCCTGCATCGGCTGCTCATAGTCAGGCGTGGTGAGATCCGCGGGCCGGCGATATTTTCCATTCCAGGAATGCACGTACTCGTGAGGCAGCAGGCCTGCTTCTCTCTTGCGCAACCCTTCGTCCACCAGGCCGCGCTCGTCAACCCGGCTGTCATCGGACTCGTGGTGCTCCAGGCCAAAATGGGCAACGTGATCGCTTAAGCTGTACAGGAAGTGATAGTCGCGATAGTGATGCGCGCCGAAAAGCTTGTAGGCCTGTTCGACGAGATTTTTGTAGTGATCCCAGACGTCCTGCGAGGGCTCAAGCGCGGCCGCGCTGTCGGCGGCAACATCCATCTCGACGAGGGGGTCATCAGCGAGCTTGACGACCTTAAGGAACTCTCCGGTAATCACAGGCGAGTCGACCAGCGTGGTTAACGCAGCCGGCTGAAATGTGATCTGCGTTTCCCCATTGTCGCCGGTCGTCGATGCGATCGGCAGCGGCGTCCCATATTTCCAATTTGCCGGAAGTTTCAGACTTGCGACGTACGTTAGCTCGTCTGCCTTCCAGCCTTTCGGATAGAGCAGAACCTGATTCCAACTGATGACGGCCATCTTGTCGGTTGCGGAAGAACCCGCAGAGAATCCGCCCTCGAAAGTAGCCGGAGAAAGGAAGTCCAACTCAGCGTTCACTTCAGTCTCGCCTGCCGGAACCTCGACGTGGATGGTGAAACCGTCCTGCAGATCACGGCGCCACTTGAGGGTTTTACCGCTGGCGGTAAATTTGAGTCCGGCAAGGTCAGTTACGGGGCCATCGGGAGCGTGCTCGCCAGGAATCCACTTCGGATAATAGAGTGTCAAATCGCCTGCGCTGGCTGGAATCTTCAGTTTCGCGTGAAAGATTTTGCGGGGAGCAGACGTGGCGTCTACAAAAATAGTTACAGTTGGCGGCGTAGCTGCCCAACTGGAAAACGAGAGGAAGAGAACACAAACCACTCCCAAGATTCTTGAGAGTCTCATTTTTTGGTAGCCCCCATGATGTCGACAAAAGTTTCGATGATTAATGCCGCTGCAACTTGCAGAATTAACGACTATACCAGCCAGCCAGAGCAGCGGTACAGGGACGCACCTGCGCTGCTATCATTCCACGATGTCGCGGCGCGGAAAGTTTATTACCTTCGAAGGGCTCGACGGAACCGGCAAGAGCACGCAATTGGGCAAGCTGGCGGCAGCCCTGCGCGCTTCCGGTCATAAGGTTGTGGAAACGCGCGAACCGGGTGGAACCGCTATCGGGGAAAAGATTCGCCGCGTGTTGCTGGACTCCGCCACCGAGACTCTTTCGCCGTTGGCCGAGATGGCATTGATGTTTGCGTCGCGCGCACAACACATTGCGCAGGTGATCCAGCCGGCCCTCGATCGCGGACAGATTGTGCTGTGTGATCGCTTCACGGATTCAACCGAAGCCTATCAAGGCAGCGGCCGAAGGCTGGGCAATGGAGCAGTGCGTGATCTTCATCGTATTCTTTGCGGAGACTTGCAACCTGACCTTACGATCCTGCTCGAATCGGATCCGGCGACGAGCGTCGGGCGCGCCCGGCTGCGCAACCAACGTGCTTCGCAAAAGAGCGCGAACAACAATTTAGGCAAGAGAGTGGTGAAGCCTTCCCACGATGAAAATCGGTTCGAGCAGGAAACACGCACGTTTTTCGCACGCGTACGGGACGGTTACATGGCGATCGCCGCAAGAGAGCCGCACCGGGTTGTCGCGGTGGATGCCAGCGGCACCCCCGCACAGACGCATCGCCGGATTATGGAAGTGCTACAGCAGAAGCTCAGGTTGGGAGAAAGCGAGTGAGGGGTATCGTTCGAAATCACCCTGGCTCAAATCGCGCAACAGTTTTCTGGAGGGCGTTTGCCCCTAATAATCCTTCAGTGGGCTTCGGCCTCACTCTGTTGTAGTGCGGGAGTTCGAAGTATCTCTTACGGGAGGCATCGATAAGCGCTGATTCCAGTCGCTTCCATGTTTGCACGTTCTTGCGTTTGGCGCATGTCACGATATGGACATCGATTGTGCTGACTCCATGCAGCTTGTAGAAGACCTCGCTCGCCTTATTCACGGCTGAAGTGGCCGTCCGACCGGCCCCTTTCTTGGTCGTGCCAATGTAAAGGATCCTCGATCTGCCATTCTTGTACGGGAGATGTTGGTTGGCCGCCGGAACGTAAACCATCCGGTCTGACCATTGGCGGCTACGAGTTAACGTCAGCAGCGACTTTTGGCGAGATCGGATCTTTAGCTTGCGCATGGCGGACGCCTTGGCGGCGTTTGCGGCGAAACTATACGTCGCAGCCTGTCCGCCAGCGATGAGAACCTTCGGTGTATGCCGCAGTCACGCCCACCTACCCTTGCAAAAAACGCAAGGGTGGGGCACCCTCAGTATTGGTGCTATTAGGCAGGACATCTGGCGAGCTTAAGTTAAATGTCATGAATGTGAAGGAACGCCAAACTCGCGTCAACCAAAACGGCCGGATTGTTATCCCCGCTTCTTTTCGGCGCGCTCTTGGCCTTCGACCAGGCGAAACAGTTTTCCTACGCGTCGAGAACGATGAATTGCGCCTTGCCACTGTGCGACGGCGCTTGGCCAAAGCCCGCCGACTGATACAGCAATACGTCGGGCCGACTGTATCCCTAGTGGACGAGCTAATCGCGCGGCGTCGCGAGGATGCTCGACCAGAGTCTGATTCCCACGCATGAGTTTCTCCGATTTCCACGGCAACGCCGATACCGTCCATCGCCTGCGCGACATGTTGGCGCGGAACCGGTTTCCGCACGCGGTGGTGCTTTCCGGCGCTCGAGGTTCAGGCAAGTACACACTCGCGTTGATGCTGGCGCAGACGCTGAATTGTCTGGCGCCCACGAAGACCGATGGCCTGCCTGACTTCTGCGGGCAATGCGCCAATTGCCGCCGCATTGCGCAGGCTGCCGATCTCGATGCCCGCTTTGCCGAAGCGGTAGAAGCGCGCGAAGGACTGCGCGACAGCGACAAGAAAGAGACGCGCCTCTTCGTGCAGACGCATCCGGATGTACTGATCATTCCGCCCGACCCTCCCCAAATGATGATCAAAGTGGATCAGGTCCGGCGGGTTATCGAAAGCATTTACTACCGTCCATCAGAGGCGCGAGAGCGGGTTTACATTTTCACGGATTCGGCTTTCATGAAAGAGGCCGCGAATTCCCTGCTCAAAGTTCTGGAAGAGCCTCCGGAGTTCGCCACAATTTTCCTGCTCTCGGAAAATCCTGGAGAACTTCTCCCAACCATCCGCTCGCGATCAATGGTTTTTGCACTTTGCCCCCAATCGGTTGAAGAGATAGATCGCTATCTGGCGAAGCATCGTCTGGAATGGAACCCGGCACAGCGGGCTTTGGTGGCCAGATTGTGCGAGGGAGCCTTGGGACGGGCCCGCAGCTTCGATCTCGAAGGTTATGTGGCCGCCCGCGCCGATGCGCTAGTCCTGCTTAATTCGGCTCTGCTTGGGGGAGAGCATACGCCACTTTTCAAGATCACAGAATCCTATCGCCCCGGCGCTGAAGGCCGGGAAAGGATGGAAAATCTTCTGCGCACCCTCTACTCCCTGCTTCGCGACCTGATGTTCCTGGGGTCTGGGGCGCCCGGGCTGGTCCGCAATACGGACATCCAAAGCCAACTCGCGAGGCTGGCCGCGGCTGCGAATTTCGAATGGATCGCCGCAGCTTCTGACAGCTTGGCTGAGGTCGAACGTGGAATGCGACGAAACTTGCTCCGCTCCTTATCTCTCGACGCCTTCGGGCTAGCTCTGGAGCAGGCCGGCTGAGCCTCGGCCGGATTCCTGGCGTTCTAAGCGTCATATTTTCAGTCGTTTGCGGAGATTACTTCGGTGGTTCTACTCCCTTAGGGGTGATTGCCCGCCCTGTTTTGCGCGCCTATAATAGCCTCACTCTGGTTTAAGAATTCTCCGTCAGGTTCCGGGTAAGCGTTCGCGAGGGCGAGGTTTGCCTCGCCAGTTAAAGGGGATTAGGAACCCGGTAATGCGAAAGCGCCTGCAAATCGCCCTGATGGCCAGCACCCTAGCCGCGACCTCACTCTCTCTTACTCCCCAACTCCGCGCCATGGATGGCGATGGGTCCTCTGAACAGATCACGGCGACCGATGAGCACGGACGCAAGATTTATGTGAACGACGTGATCCCTGCGGGTTCGCCACGCCGAGCGACTCCTGCTGAAGCTCCACGGCGCTCGCTGATGTATTGGAGCTCCAAGGAAAATCGCTGGAAGCCGGTGCCGCCACCCAATGCCGCATCCATGCGCGCAGCGCGATCGGCGGCGGCCGAGGTCAGCCAATACCTGGGACGCGAGTCTAATCAGTCGGCGAATGCCAAAATTGTGGCCGCAAACTCTCCCGGCATGGCGGCAACGTCAGTGGATATCGATAGCGCGATCGAACAGGCGGCCGCGCGGCACAACGTGGACCCTAATTTGGTGCGCGCGGTCGTAAAGGTGGAATCGAACTTCAATCCCAACGCGGTGTCGCGGAAAGGCGCCATGGGACTCATGCAGCTGATGCCCTCAACGGCGCGCCAGCTGAACGTGAAAAATCCCTTTGACCCGGAACAAAATGTGGACGCGGGCGTGCGCCACTTGAAGCAACTTCTGGACAGCTATGGCGGCGACATCAAATTGACCCTGGCCGCCTACAACGCGGGTGCGGGCGCTGTGGCACGCAGTTCCGGCGTGCCTCACTACGCCGAAACCCAAAACTACGTCCGGCGCATCACCAACCTGTACTACGCAGGACCCAACTTCAACCCGGCCGCCTCGCACGATCCCGTTAGAGTTCAGCGGGATGACCGGGGCGTGCTTTACATCAGCAACACTGACTAAGGTTCGCGGTATCTACGTAACGATATTGCTGTACTTTGTTTTTTTTATTTTGTCTCTCTGGCACCCAGGGCATTAGGTTCAACCAATTAGTTCACACAAGTGGAGCACGCAAGTACGGTCCGAAGGCACGGGCTGGTCGTCGTGCGAGGCAACTTGAAGAGTCCATCGCGCCAGTGCGGTCTGTGGAAGGGGCTATCCGTGCTCGCCATGTTCGCAGCGCTTACGCCTGCGGTGGCGCACGCACGCGCGCGCCATTCCGATGCCTGGGCGCGTGAGCACTACGCCTCCGCCGAGCGAATGCGCGAGGCCCTGAACGGAAGGCCCTCCGCCGACCGAACTCGCCGCGATTACCAGCGCGTATTGAACGCGTACCGCAATGTTTACCTGGGCTCGCCCGCCTCAAGCAAAGCCGATCCCAGCGTGGTTGCGGTGGCCGAAACTCTGGTGGAGATGGGGCGGCGTTTTGAAGACGACAAAATTCTGCATGAGGCCATCGCGCAATACAAATTCCTGCGTCGCGAATATCCCGGCAGCCGGTACCGTTTTGATGGACTCTTCACCATTGGCGAAATCTATAGAGAGGATCTCAATGACCCCGAAGCGGCGCGCGCCACCTTCGAAGACTTTCTCCGCCACTATCCTCACAACCGACTGGCCGATGGTGCACGTCAAGCCATCGTCGAACTAAACCGGCAGGCGCAGACTGGGAAAACGGCGGAAGGTCAAAAAGGTCCAGATAAGAAACAACCGGGGAAAAGTAGCAGCAAAGACAGAGACAAAGAGCGGAAAGAAGTTACCGCGGATAATCTTCCGCCTCGCAAGGAGTCGGACAAGACCTCATCCCCGGAGGCACATTCTGAACCGCCGCGCGTGACCGGAATCCGCCACTGGTCCACGCCCGATTACACCCGCGTTGCCATCGACGTGGAGAGCGATGTGAAATTTTCCTCGCGGCGAATCGGCCGGCCGCCGCGTATTTTCTTCGACTTGCGCGATAGCAAGCTCGCCTCCACCCTGGTCGGCAAGACTTTCGACGTGGATGACGGTTTTTTGAAGAAGATTCGGGTTGCGCAGTTTGCGCGGCACCTGACCCGCGTCGTTCTTGAGGTCGACAGCCTCTCCGATTATGACGCCTTCGTGCTCTCCAATCCCTGCCGCCTGATCATCGACATTCACGGCAAGGACGGCCGGACCAAACTGACTGCCAAATTGTCTGGAGATGCAGGAGGAAGAGATGCAGGCGCGGCTTCAGAAGAAATCTCCGCCAACGACTCGACTGCCTCGGACGCGAAGACCACCGTCCTGGCACATGCCGCCTCCGCGAGCACTGAAGCCAGCGATGATACGACATCCGTGCCGGCACTCTCGTCCGCGAACCAAAAACCGCAAACTTCTGTGGTGAAAAAAGTTGTGGATGCAGATGACGACGACGACGCAGCGGTCGCCCCGGTTCAAGCCCCGGATTTAAGCGTCGCCGAGAGTAGCCGAAGCAATCTGGACGGCCCCAGCCGTAAAGCGACTGCGCACTCGCTCGCTTCCGCCAAGCCGGGTGTTTCCGATCTTGGTATTCGCGAGGCGAGACCCACGGTGAGCGGTGACCGTTCTCTCATTCGCGCCTTGGGATTGAAAATCGGCAAGATCGTGATCGATCCCGGGCACGGCGGCCACGATACTGGCACCATCGGCCCCAACGGCCTCGAAGAAAAAGACCTCGTTCTCGAGGTTGGCCGGCGTCTGGGCAAGCTGCTGGAGACACGCCTTGGCGCGGAAGTGGTTTACACCCGCAAGGACGACACATTTATCCCTCTTGAAACTCGCACGGCGATCGCCAACCAGGCGCGCGCCGACCTGTTTGTCTCCATCCACGCCAATTCAAGCCATGATGCCGCCGCCCGCGGCGTCGAAACCTACTACCTGAATTTCACCTCTTCCCCAGAGGCGCTGGAAGTCGCCGCACGCGAGAACGCGGTTTCGGAGAAATCGATCTACGAGCTGCAGGATCTGGTTAGAAAGATTGCGCTGAAGGAAAAGATCGAGGAGTCGCGCGAATTTGCCTGGGACGTGCAGCAGTCGCTGCATAGCGGCCTCGCGGTCAAGACTCCAGCCATCCGCGACCGCGGTGTGAAGAAAGCTCCATTTATTGTTTTGATTGGCGCAAATATGCCGTCAATCCTCGCCGAGATTTCTTTTGTCAGCAATCCTGCCGACGAGCACCGCCTCGCCACTAGCGAATACCGCCAGCGCATCGCCGAGTCGCTCTACCGCGGCATCGCCAAATATGTAAACGGGCTGAGCGGCGTCAAGGTCGCCAGCAAAATGGATAAGGCCGCCGGACAGTAGATAAAAACAAGAGAACCACAATTCTGTTGCGGAACCCTAGTTCCGCGAAAAGCTCGGGGAAAGTTCTCGGTGGTTAATGGTTGAAATCTGCCACGCCATCCCACACCAACTGCACCGCGATGGCAAGGATCAGAAAGCCAAAAATCTTATTGATCGCTCCCACCGCACTCGGCCCCAGCCGCCGTACCAGCGGCCCTCCCAGCCAGAAGAACAGCAACACCGAAAGCGCCACTCCGCCGATGCCGATCACCATCCCGATATAAGAAGCCGAGCTGTCCACATGCGCCGCCAGGGCCATCACCACCCCAATCGCGCCCGGCCCTGACATCAGCGGCATCGCCAGCGGCGTCAGCGAGATGTCTTCCTTATCCTGCGCCTCATGGCTCTCCTCCGGCGTGATGCGCGCATGGGAAGTCACCATTCCCCAGGCCGTGTTGGCCACAATCAGCCCTCCCGCAATCTTCAGCACTGGCAGCGAGATGCCGAAAAAATAAAGCACGAAGCGGCCAAAGAAAAGAAACGTCACCAGGATCACGAACACCCACATGCCGGTCTTTAACGCTGTGTTCCTGCGCTCCTGCGGCGTCCAGGAAGACGTCATCGTAAAGAAAATCGGAATCCCGCCAAACGGATCGACAATCGGAAACAGCGCCAGAAAAGTCGCCGCCGCCGAGTGTGGCAGCGTCCGCAAGAACTGCCCGAGTGCGTGAGTGGCATTCATGAGATGAGTAGAATCTAAACGCTAAATTAGACGGTTGAATTTAAATTGTTAAGGACCACTACGCAAGATGTTTCAGTGTTTCTCCGCTCGCGCATCTAAGAGGCGCTACATCGACCATGCCAGGCACAACCCGCCTAATTCTCCATGCTATAATCGAGTATTCCCAAGTCGCTTAAAGCGCGGAGGACCGTATCGACAAACGTTTTATCCGAACTAATGATCGCATTCGAGCGCGCGAAATTCGCGTGATCGGTGATGAGGGCGAGCAGATCGGTGTGATGCCTCCCTTTGAGGCGCTCAAATTAGCCCGCAGCAAGAATCTGGACCTGGTCGAGATTTCGCCTACCGCCCAGCCCCCCGTCTGCCGCATCATGGACTACGGGAAATATCTCTACCAACAGGAAAAGAAGGATCGCGAAGCCAAGAAGCATCAGAAGACGATCACCGTGAAAGAGGTCAAGTTCCGCATCAATGTGGACGACCACGATTACGAAACCAAGAAAAATCACGTCCTGCGCTTCCTCGACGGTGGAGACAAAGTCAAAGCCACGATCTTCTTCCGCGGCCGCGAAATGACCCGCACTGGATTGGGACGACAGATTCTGGAACGATTGATTAAAGACGTCGAACCGCACAGCATCGTAGAGTTCCGTCCCCGCCAGGAAGGAAACACTCTGCACGCGATTTTGGCACCGAAAAAGACGGCGGCCGAGCGGGAGAAGGAACGAGAACGGGAAGCCAAGCAGAAGGCGAAACAGGAGAGGAAGCTGGCGCAGGAAAAAGAGAAGGCGGAGCCGGAAAAAGATAACCCGCCAACGCCGGCTGCGGTTGACACGGTTGAAGCTCCGAATCCTACTACACCGGTCTAACGCTTCCAGAGTTAATTCCGAGGACTTATGCCGAAATTGAAATCGCACAAAGGCGCTTCCAAGCGCTTCAAGAAAACCGCGACAGGAAAAGTAAAGCGCGGACATTCCCACCTGCGCCACATCCTGACGTCGAAGGCTAAGAAACGCAAACGCAAGCTGGGAACATCCACGCTGGTAAGTCCCGGCGATCTCCGCAAAGTAAAGCGGATGATTCCGTATCAATAGAGCGTTGTTGATTTCGTGATTGAACACCGCAGTTGTCGGAGACGGTCTTCAATCGGCAATCGATAAATCAGCAATCGCTTCAGGCGCGTGAAGAGGCCAGAGATTCGCCGCAGGCGAATCGTCCTTACCTCCAGCCGCCAGTAACTGGAAAGCAAAAAAGGAGACGGCCATGCCACGTGTAAAACGCGGAACCAAACGCCGCGCCAAACGCAAGAAAATATTAGACCGCGCTAGCGGATACTTCCTCACCAAATCAAAACTCTACCGCTCCGCGAAGGAAGCCGTCGAGCGCGGCCTCAAGTTCGCATACTCCGGACGCAAGCAGCGCAAGCGGCAGTACCGCTCGCTGTGGATCGTGCGAATCGGCGCGGCGGCCAAGCTGAATGGATTGAGCTATAACCAGTTCATCCACGGATTGAAGAAGGCGGGAGTGGAACTGGACCGCAAGATTCTCGCGGACCTGGCGGTGAAGGACGCGGCGGCGTTTAAGACGCTCGTCGAACAGGCCAAGGGCGCGCTGGCCTAGCGGTCAGGGCCACCAGTTCTCCTGAAACCGGGAAGAGCTACGGCCTTCAGCCGTGCCGGACTGCCGGTCTTAAACCTACAACTTGTCATTCCGAGCGAAGCGAGGGATCTGTTTTCGCAGGCAGCGGTAGAAATTCCTCGCCACGCCGAGGGTTCGATTTAGCCAGTAGGGATCCTTCGACTCCGCTCAGGATGACAATCTTTTAGGGAGTTTCGTGCGCGAAAATGACATACACCGTTCCCAGACTGACGGATTATTCGGCGGCGGCGATGGAGAAGGCGGTCGCCGAGTGCACTCGCGCGTGCAGGGACGAAGCCACGGCGGTTCGCGGCGATGGGGAGCGAAAGGCATTTCGCGACCGCTGGATGGCCCGCAAGAACGGCATTCTGACACAAATCAACGACCTATGGTTAAAGGGCGCTCCCAAGAACGCGAAGCGGGAGGCTGGAATTCGCGTCAATGACCTGAAGGCTCGGGTTCAGGAATTGGTGGAAGGCGCGCAGGTCGCAAGCGTCGAGTTGGCGATCCAAGGTATTTCCCCGACCGAGAGTCAGGTTGATATTTCCCTTCCCGGCGTGCGGCGCCCGATTGGCGCGGAGCATCCCGTCATCAAGACATCGCATGAGATGGTTGCGATCTTTCAACGACTCGGCTACTCGGTTGCTGATGGTCCGGTGATCGAAACTGACTACTACAATTTCGAGTCACTGAATTTTCCGCAGAATCATCCGGCGAGGGATACGCAGGATACTTTGTTCATCGCGGGGCAGCTGTCGAAGCCGCAGCGGGAACGCTTGCTGTTGCGGACACATACTTCGCCGGTACAAATTCGTACCATGGAGAAGATGCGGCCGCCGATCCGCATCGTGATTCCGGGTACGGTGCACCGCAATGATCCTCCGGATGCGAGCCACTCGCCGATGTTTCATCAGATCGAGGGACTAGCGGTCGATACGAATATCACCTTCGGCGATTTGAAGGGAACCCTCGATCATGCAATGAAGGAATTCTTCGGCTCGAGTATGAAGACAAGTTTTCGTCCGTCATTTTTTCCATTCACCGAGCCGAGCGCCGAGATGTTTGTTTCGTGCTTCATTTGCGGCGGGAGCGGAAAGCGTGGTGCGCACAATTCTCCCTGCCGTCCGTGCAAGCAGACGGGGTGGATTGAAATTCTGGGCTGCGGCATGGTCGATCCGAATGTGTTTGAGTTTGTGAAGGACAACGGATATGACCCGAGGAAGGTTTCCGGGTTCGCATTCGGCATGGGGGCGGACCGGATTGCGCTGTTGAAGTATGGAGTGGATGACTTGCAGCTGTTTTTTCAGGGTGATGTACGGTTCTTGAGGCAGTGGGCGTAGTCTTTGCACTCCTACGACGAAGCAGTAAAGGACAGCGATGAAATTCGAAAAAAAGGTCATCCTTATCCTGCTTTGCACAAGCTTCATTTACGTGTTGTGCGCTGGCGACAGTCTCGTCCTATACATTCGCGCACATCCTGGCGTCCTGATACCTCGGTGGATATCCGTGCCGATCTTCTGCCTGTTCATCCTCACGATCCTACTCGGGAGCTTTCTTGTCAGGCGCGCGGCTCGGAAACAAGCCAAGATCGAAGGGGCTGAGGAGGCTCATCTTAGGAGAATGCGAGCGACCAAGGGGCTGAAAACAGGGCTAATGGTTTGGGGCGTCATTCTTCTTAATGACTTTAGGATGCTTATCCAGGGCACCGCTTTGCGGAAATTCGCGATCCCCGGCTTCGCAATTGTTCTTCTGATGGTCGTCGTTCCTTGGGTTTCACTGAAGCCAGTGCAAAAGGCTGAGGCTGTAGACCCCGAAAACAAACAGAGACAGGTTCTCTAATGAAAATTTCTCCACAGTGGGTGCGGGAGTTTGTCGATCTCGCGGTCGATGACCGGCGGCTGGCTGAGGATTTGACTGCCGTGGGGATTGCGGTGGAGGGGATCAGCGGGGCGGGTGCGGATTGCGTTTTTGAGATGGAGATTGGAACGAACCGTCCCGATGCGATGAATCATTATGGCGTGGCGCGGGAGGCGGCGGCGATTTATGACGTGCCGCTCAAGGCGCTTGAGGCCAAGCTGCCCGCGGGGGCTAAAGCCCATTCACGTTTTGGGGAGCCTGACGCGGCGCTGAAGCGCGGCTCTTCCACGGTGCGTGAGGCTGTGGAAACGGCTGCGCCCTTCCCGATTACCGTCGAAGAGCCGGTACTTTGTCCTCGTTTCTCCGTGCGTGTGGTGCGTGGGACCAAGATCAAGGCATCGCCCGAGAAGATTGCGCGGCGATTGCAGTTGCTGGATCAGCGACCCATCAGCAATGCGGTGGATGCTACCAACTATGTTTTGTGGGAGATGGGCAAGCCGACGCACGTTTTTGACATGGATCTGCTAGAGGGCACGCGGCTCATTATTCGCCGCGCGAAAGATGGAGAAAAGCTTAAAACGCTCGATGGGGTGGAACGCAAGCTCACATCCGAGGACCTGGTTGTCGCTGACGAAAACAAACCCGTCGGGCTTGCGGGAGTGATGGGCGGCTTCGACACGATGATCACCGACAAGACGCGGAATATCTTGATCGAGTCGGCGTGGTGGGATCCGGTGACGGTACGCAAGAGTTCGCGGCGGCATGGGATTCACACCGATGCGTCCCATCGATTTGAGCGCGGCGCTGATTTTGAGTCGACAGTGTTGTCGTGCGACCTGGTGGCGGAGCTGATTCTCGCGTCGGGTGGCGGAGAACTGGTGGGCTGCACGATCGATGTGGTATCGAGGAAGCTGGATCAGGCGCTGGTGGTGCTGCGGCTTTCTGAGGTGCAACGCATCCTGGCCGGCAATTTGAGCACAGGAGAGATTTTCCGCATCTTGAAAAAGCTGGGGTTCGAAGTAATACCCGAAGGTCAGGCTGAAGCGCAGTTCCATGTAAGGGTTCCGAGTTGGCGGCTGGATGTGGAACGCGAGATCGATGTAATCGAGGAGATCGCGCGGCTACACGGCTACGACAAGTTTGAAAATACTTTGCCGGCTTATAGCGGCGCGGTAACGGAATTGCCGAATGCGGCTGCGGACGCTACTTTGCGCGCGCGCGCTTTGGCGCTGGGTTACAACGAGGCGGTTTCGCTGACATTTATTTCTCACGCGGATGCGGAAAGATTTGCGTCCGCTTCAGCGGACTCTTCGGTGCTGGAGCTGGAGAATCCGTTGAGCGAAGAAGCATCGGTGATGCGGACAACAATGGCGCCGGGTATGCTCGACATGCTGGCGTGGAATCTGAATCGCGATTCGGAGGATGTGCGGCTCTTCGAAATGGGGCGCGTATATGAGATGCGCGAGGGAGAGCGGATTGAACCGGCGCGCGCGTGCCTGGGGGCAACACTGGCGAGCGTGAGAGCGGCGTTGCCCGTGGACGGGTTACTGGACGTGAGCAAGGGCGAACATGCGGCCGCAGCGGAGGCATTTCGCTCGTTCAAGGGTGACGTGGAGAATCTGCTTGCGGCATTTGGCGGGAGCGAATTGAGTTTCGACCGGGAGACGGCGGAATATTTTCATCGGGGACGATCGGCGCGAGCGCTCGTGGATGGGGCGGTGGTGGCGCAGTTCGGGCAGGTTGCCGAAGAGATCAGAAGCCTGCGCAAGTTGCGGCAGGATGTCTTTTTGGCAGAGATTGATCTGGAGCGTTTGCATGAGATCGGGCGGTGCACAGTTAGGTTCGCGCCCATGGGGAAATATCCTGCGGTCGAACGGGATTTTTCGTTCGTGTTCAGCGATGAGATGGAATTTGCGGCGATGCGACGGGCGGTGATGGCGCTGCGGCTGCGTGAGTTGACGGACTTCAAACCAGTGGAGATTTTTCGCGGAGGGTCGATTGGCGCGGGAAAGTATTCGATTCTGCTGCGGGCCGGGTTGCAATCCGATCAAGGGACGCTGCGCGACGATCAGATTGCGCAATGGTCGGGAGATATTGTGAAGGCGCTGCAAGGACTGGGCGGGACACAGAGAGCGTAGGATGGCGTCGTAGAAATTCCTTGCGGGGCTTGTGGTGGTTCACGCCGGCAAGGGATCCTTCGACTTCGCATTTGCTTTCGCTTCGCGAGAGAAAATGCTGCGCTCAGGATGACAGCCAATTTTGTTTCTCGTGGTTAGGATCGATTTGCCATGAAATATTGCCGCTTTCAACTGAATGGTCAGGCTCACTATGGATTGGTGGAGCCGGTCGCGGGGCGCGATTCGATCCTGCGAATTCTGCTGACTCCTCCGGAGGAATCCGATGGCGATGTGGAGGGGCTGCGCACGCGGCGGATCGAACCGATTGCGCTGGACGAAGCTGATCTGTTGCCTCCGGCGCGGCCGACGAAGATTGTTTGCGTGGGAAGAAATTATCGGGAGCACGCGGCGGAGTTGGGCAGCGAAGTGCCAACGGAGCCACTGCTTTTCTTTAAGCCGAACTCGGCGCTGCTGGCGCCCGGCGGAGTCGTGAAAAGGCCGAAGATTTCGCAGCGCGTGGATTTTGAAGGCGAGCTTTGCGTAGTGGTCGGGAGAAGATGCCATCTGCTGGCGCAGGATGACGACGTGCGTCCGTACATCCTTGGCTATACGTGCCTGAATGACGTGTCGTTGCGCGACATTCAGAAAAAAGAAGTTCAGTGGGCGCGGGCCAAGGGGTTCGATACATCGTGTCCGGTGGGGCCGGTGGTGGTGGATGGGCTCGATCCCTGGGCGGGGGTGGGGGTGGAAACGCGGGTGAATGGTGAGGTGCGGCAGTCTGGCAATACCAGGGATTTTATTTTCCCGCTGGACACGGTGATTCGTTACATCTCGCAGGCGATGACGCTGCTGCCGGGAGATTTGATTGCGACGGGGACGCCGGCGGGCGTAGGTCCGGTGGTTGAGGGAGATGTGATGGAGATCAGCGTAGAAGGCGTGGGGACGTTGCGGAATTCTGTGGTGGATGAATAGAGAGTAGAGAGTAGAGAGTGAGGAATCGGCGCTTCACTCTCGATGTTATTCGGCTTAGTTGTAAGGGAGTTTATTGCAAGCGAAAGCGCTCGCGCATCAGGCGCTGCAGGCGCGGCTTGTAGAGGAGATCGTAGGCGAGTTCTTTGTCGGGAAACATGGCGAGGGCGGCGCGTTTGGCGCCGGCGGCAAGCTCCGAGGCTTCTTCCACGGTGAGGCTGGGATCCTGGCTGATCACGGAACTCACCATGCTCATCATCACCTGAAGGCGCCGGATTCTTCGGGCTTCGTCGTCCGACTCGGTTGCTCCCTGTGCTGCCAGATGTAGATTCTTCGCATGGTCTGCCGGTTCCCCAACGTTCATGCTGGCCCCCCTTTGTCCCGGACTAACTGCCGGATCACTTACGCGTAATTTGATGTTCTGACAGAGCGTGCTGTTGCGGCCGTTTTATCATTCTGCTCCGGTCTATTCTGCTCCGATCGAGATAAAAAGCAAACAGCCCGAAAGTGCTGGACCTGGGCACAGGTGTTGGGCACAACCCTGAGGCTGGAAAATCTCATCCACTGAGTGTTCCGGATTATTAAGAAGGGTTAGAATCGCAGTGGTGCGGAGTCCGAGCTGTCTTCGAGGCAGCGGATTTCGACGAAGAGGAGATTCCATGGCAGAGCAACCCCATACGAGTGCAGAGGCAAAACGCCGGCCCGATCCGAATGAAAAACTGGTGAAGGTCTTCGACAGCGAACAGGAGCCGGAGGCGATGGTGGTGAAAGGCCTGCTCGATTCGGCGGGTATTGAAAACGATCTGGCATCTGCGAGTCTGTTGCAGGACGCGTTTCCGGGTATGGGCGGAATGATCATTTTGGTGCGCGAGGAAGATGCGGAGAAGGCGCAGCGGTTGATTGCGGAGTCGCGGCAGGCCGTTGTTACTGGTGATTCAGCGAACGAAGCGGATGATGACGACGCTACTGAAGAGCTGCCAGCCAAGGCGTAACGGTGTGGCCGTCCAGGTAAAGGGAAACATCCAGTTTGACCATGCGGTTGTTCAGTTTCAGAGAGATCGGCATGGCACTCCTTCACAGCATCACCCGAGCGCCGGAGGGCCGATACAGTAAGGGGTTTGTCGTCAAGCGAGAATTCGGCGGCGCGCGGCGGTATGCCATGAGCCTCCGGGCAACGTATCGATTAGATTGCAGGCTCCCGCTCTTAGGCTACATTCTGCTTGAAGACGCTGCATGGAGCTGGAAGAGTGCCTAAAAAGGGTACTTCTCTACACGGTCTCAGACCTAATGGGGAAAAAGCTTTCCGGTTCGCATTTCCTGCAGGGCGGCATCCTGCGCCGTTCCGAAGATTGTAAGTTTGGATCCCATGCCAACTGGTTCACCATATTGTTGGCCAGCTTTGCTTCGGCGGCTCCGAGGCAGAACGTCATTCCAAACGCTCCGAACCAAGTCTCGGGTCCGGCCCGGAAGACAGGACCGTGGAGCCGCAGGTATGCCGGGATGCGTGAACTCAGTGCGCCTTGTCAGATTCATCCTTCACCCGTGTCTGATCCGTAATAAAGTTAACTTCCCAGGTCTTGCCACCATCGTCCGAGAATGACTGCTCGAAGTGGAGCGAATTCGTGGTCATGTCCGTCCAAGCATATCGAATAAGGATGGTCCTGCCATTAATCGTATCTTGGGCAAAAAACTCGCCGCGTCCATTCTTGAATCCGCCGACCTGGGGTGGGTCCATGATGCCATTCTTGCTATTGGCCCAATAGAGCCTCCACTGGTGGGATTGAGAATTATAGGTACGCACGGTCAGACCTTCGATGTGGCCTACTGGATCATCGATCTCGACCGTGTCCAGCTCGGCGCGGCCATCCCAAATCTTGAAGCAGACGCCGATACCTTCAGATTCGACCCAGGTATTCGAGCCTGTCAGGGGATGCAGGCGGCGCTTCAGGTGAAATTTCCATGCCCCAATCAGGAGGTCAAAATCGTGTTGCCCATCCCGTTCCGGGGAAGTTTGCTCATCGCTTGTTGTCGACGCCCCGGGATTCTGCTGCGCGAACCCCTGTCGGGGCAGCAAAGCTAGAACCAAGCCGCACGCCATGAGATACGCCCGAATGTGTTTGAGATTCATCCTGCCCCTTCGAGCAAGACGGAGGTCGCGCACGTAGCTGACGTGCAGGACCATGGAATCGTTGTTCTTCGGTTCGAGGCCGGTGGGCCAGTCTTGTGGCGGGAAAAGACATCGACCTGGGCTCCGCCTAAATCGAATTTGTCTCCCTCCCAATGACGGACCACTTTGATTCCGAGAGCTTGTGTTTGGGCGATCAGGTTGTCGAGGGCGAGGCTCGGCCGCAAGAGGCCTATCCATAATTCTCCTTGGACTTCTTGGACTGGGCCTCTATAAACGACGAGGCTAGCGGGGCTTTCATTATCACGCTACTCTCTGTATTGCGGCCTGTGGGTTCCTGGTGGCCGAGCGGAGCCGTTTTTCGCCCTTCCGCTCGCGCCGGTCAAGTGGACTTACCCGTCCCCGAAATGCGGCTCAAGTTCCGCCCTCGGGGTTCGCCCGGTACGCGTGGAGCGGCATAATCCCTGGTCCGTTGCTACGAATCGCGCCTATTCGCGCACTAACTGGATGACACTTTCCAAGTGATAGGTCTGGGGAAACAAATCGACTAGATGCACCTCCGCGACGCGACAACCTGCCGCTAGCAGGGGCACAAGATCGCGGGCCAAGGTCGCTGGATCGCACGAGACATAGGTGACGCGCGGCGCGTTCACACTCGCAAGCAAACGCGCTACGCGATCTCCTATGCCGTTACGCGGCGGGTCGATCACGATCAGGTCGGGTTGGAGCAATTGGGGGAGGGCCTCTTCGCCGGCCCGTCCTTTATCTCCGAGCGCACTCAGGTATTGCTCGGCTGTGGCCCGAACCGCCTTTCCATTGACCGGTAAATTGTATTGAAGGTCGCTGGCGGCTGTCTGTGACGACTCTACTGAAACGATGTGACGGAAGCCACAGGCCAAGCCTGTGGAAAACAGGCCCACCCCGGCAAAAAGATCGAGGGCGAGTTCTCCGGAGGGACCCGCCGTAACGATCTTGCTCAGTTCCTCAGTGAGAAACCGGTTGGTCTGGAAAAACGCTCCGGCACTCACTCGGTATGCCGCATCCTTAGTTTTATAAGTCAATTCCGACACGCCGACCGCGACCAGCGGCTCGCGCACTCCTTTTTGAGGTTCGTGGAAGGCGCACACACCCACGATCTCAGGCATAGCCGCGCACAGGTCTTCCGCCCACGCTCGCACGGCGGCGCGGCGCGCCTCGGGCTCGCATAAGAATTCCACCAGCAGCTTGGTATCGTCCGCGTTGGCAAACAACTCAACCTCACTCCCACCTTCTACAACGTTGCCTGCCCGTCCCGCCTGCCATAGCGCGGCGATGCCGCGGTTGATCAGAGGCGAACTGATGGGGCACTCCTCGACCGGAAGCAGCTCGTGGGATGCCAGCTTAAAATATCCCGCAGCGAATTCGGGCTGCGTCCGCAGCTGCAAACGCGAACGATTGCGATAGCTCCAGGGCGGCGATGGATGCACCTGAATTTCGCACTGCAGTTCGAGCTTGGCGATGCGTCGCAGGTTCTCGCGCAAGATTTCTTGCTTGATCTCAAGTTGATGCTCGTAGCTAGCATGCTGGTAATGGCATCCGCCACAGCGGACGTAATAAGGACATGCAGGCTGAATGCGATGCGGCGAAGGCTCCACAATTGTGCTGGCGTGGGCTCGGGCGAATCCCGACTTTTCCTCGGTAAGTGCGGCTTCGATTTTTTCCCCCGCAAGAACGAAGGGAAGGAATACGGCTTTGCCGCGTCCGTGTTCTTTATTGCTTGGCAGCGCGGCAGGAAGGCGAGTAAGGCCGTCGCCGCCGTAGATGAGCTTTTCAATTTTTAGGAGCAAGAGTTGATTCTACGGCATGGGGAGGAGCGAAGACGGCTCCTCAACTCGTGCAGCTTCGAAAAGAATTCATTTGGAGGCGCCCTAGAGGCCCGTCTAAGATTGGCAAGCCGGCTGATTTTCAAGCTTATGATGGCACAAAATTCGACAATTATTCGCCGTCAATCACCCCGTACAGCCGGCTTACTTTTCTTGGTTGCGCTAGCCTTCCCGGTTCTGTCTCAAGCCCAAGCGCAACACTCCGCAGACGCTGCGCAGGCACAGGGACTCAAGCCAATTCTCGGCTACATTTCCTCCGCCTGGGATCGTTTGACGCGCTCCATGACAGACTGCCAAAGCGTAGTCGATCCCAAATTGAAAACAGTACCCGTGCTATACCTGCCGGCGAATTTTCCCGAACCGCCGGCGGTACGCAAGCTGGCCGTCGACTGCGGCGTTCGCATCGAGCACCTGCCCATGGAAATCCATCACCTGGGCCAGTTTGACACCAGCAATTTTCAGCCGCACGGATTGCTGTACCTCGAGAACAAGTACGTCGTTCCGGGCGGGCGTTTCAATGAAATGTACGGGTGGGACAGCTATTTCATCATTCGAGGTCTGTTGCGCGCCGGTCGAGTCGAACTCGCGCGCGGGATGGTCGATAATTTTTTTTTCGAGGTTGAGCACTACGGTGCGATGCTCAACGCCAATCGGACGTACTATCTGACCCGCTCCCAGCCTCCTTTCCTGAGTTCGACGTTTGTCGACGTCTATACGCGCATGCGAGAAACGGGTCACGCCGACAACCCATGGCTGGAGAAAGCATATGGTGATCTGGTTCACGACTACGAGATGTGGAACCGAGATCCGCACCTGGCAGGCAAGACTGGCCTGTCGCGCTACTACGATTTCGGCCAAGGGCCGCCGGCAGAGGCGACGCAGGATGAAACAGGTTTTTATCGCAAGGTCGGCACATATTTCTTTTTTCATCCTGCCCAAGCGGACGACTATATTCTCGAGAGCCCGCCGGGGAACAGTTCTGCTGCCAATGGAGCGCCTTATTCCATGCGGGTTTGCGACGCAACCGGCGCATTGGCGGAGCCGAATTGTGACACGGCACGCGAGTTCAAACTGAGTTCCGACTACTACAAGGGTGATCGTTCCATGCGCGAATCCGGCTTCGATGTCAGCTTCCGATTTGGACCGTTTGGCGCAGCCACGCATCACTACGCTCCGGTGTGCCTCAACAGTCTTCTCTATAAAACGGAAAAAGACCTGGCTCAAATCAGCCGCTGGCTGGGCCACAGTGCTGAGGCCGCACAGTGGGACAAAAAAGCGGAACAGCGCAGGAAGTTGATCACGCGCTACCTTTGGGACCCGCAGCGGGGACTCTTCTTCGACTACGACTTCCTGACCAGCCAGCGATCGTCGTACGTTTACGCCTCCACTTTTTATCCTTTGTGGGCAGGCCTGGCGACGCCGGAGCAGGCCAGGAGCGTGCTGAAACATCTTGCGGAGTTGGAAAAGCCAGGAGGAATTGCGATGAGCACGCAGGAGACGGGAGCGCAGTGGGATCTGCCTTACGGCTGGGGTAACATTCAGATGTTGGTGATCGAGGGAATGCGGCGCTATGGCGACAGTGCGGATGCGGACCGCGTGTCCTACGAATTTCTCTCGATGATTGCGGAGAATTTCCGGCGCGATGGCACCATTCGCGAGAAATATAACGTCGTAACCCGTTCTTCGGAGGCGCACGTCGAGTTGGGCTATGGGGCGAATGTGGTTGGGTTTGGTTGGACCAATGCGGCATTCCTGGAATTGTTGTACGGACTGCCAAAAGAGGCGGTTGATCGCCTGGAAAAAGAACAAGACCAGCCGGTTGCGGAGTCGAACTAGATAGCACCTCGATCTTTTGTTTGGGGACGAGGCAATCGCAGGTTTCACCGCAGGTCCAGCCAGCGTCTCCCGGGCTCCCCCTTTCTTATGGCAGTCTTCGAGCCCTACTGCGTTGTCAGTAAGAGAAACGTCGACTCCCCCATCGCAACAATTTTCACTCTCCGGGGCTACCATTTCCGTACAGGAGCGGTCTAAGGGGTAGGTGGCAAGTGCTTTAGGCTGCCGTGATTCATTCCCGCTAGGTCGAAATCTCTGGAACAAAGGCAGCTCCGGCTGCGTAGAAGGTAGTGAGGGCGCGGGACGGCTCTATTTCCAGCTTGTATTCAGGAGGCGGTTGTGAACGGAAACGGAAATAGCAAGAAAAAGCGACGCAGACTGTTCATTTACGGCGGCATCGGGCTGGCAATCGTCCTGCTGATTGCAATCGGCGTGTTCGCGGCCACGCGTGGCGGCACCAAGATTGATCCTTCGAAGCTGGCAAAGGTGGAAAAAGGCGACCTCGCCAAGAGCGTGGTGGCGACTGGCAAGGTGACGCCCATCACCAAAGTGGAGGTGAAATCGAAGGCCAGCGGCATCGTGAAGAAGCTGCTGGTGGACTACGGCGATCGGGTGAAAAGAGGCCAACTGCTGGCGCAACTCGATAAGGTAGAGATCGAAGCGCAGGTGGCACAGTCGCGCGCGGCTTTGGATGCGGCCGAGGCGAACCTGAGCAGCTCCCAGGCCGACTTTGAACGCGCCAAAGTGGACGCGGAAGGACCCGATGTGCCTTTGCTGAAGCGCGCCTATGATCGTGCCGTCGGCATGGCCAAGGATGGCGTGGTTTCGGCCTCGGCCCTCGATGATGCCGAAAAGAACTACGAAATGTCGCTGAATAAGCAGAACGTATCGAAAGCGCAAGTCACAGTGCTGAAGGCGAAGATTGCACAGTCGAAAGCGCAGGTCGCGGAAGATCAAGCGAATCTCAAGCAGCTCGACGAACAGCTCAGCTATACCGACATCGTTTCTCCCATCGATGGGATTGTGCTCTCACGCGATGTGGAAATGGGCGACGCTGTAAGCTCGATTCTGGTCCTGGGATCGTCGGCCACGCTGGTGATGACGCTTGGGGATACCAGTGAAGTCTATGTAAAGGGGAAAGTGGACGAGAGCGATATCGGCAGAGTTTACCTAGGCCAGCCAGCGCGCATCAAGGTGGAATCTTTCAAGGACAAAACTTTTACCGGCAAGGTTACCAAGATTTCTCCCATGGGCGTGGAGAAGGACAACGTCACTACGTTTGAAGTCCGAGTTTCGATCCAGAATCCGGGCGGCGAATTGAAAGCCGAGATGACGGCAAACGCGGAGATCATTTTGGAAGAACACAAGAATGTACTTCAGATTCCTGAGGGCGCGATCCTCTACGATAAGGACAAGAAAGCATCGGTTGAAATTCCCGACACGAGAGGGAAAGATGGGAAGGATAAGATTGCGGTCAACATCGGAATCTCCAATGGCGCGAAGACCGAAGTTCTCAGCGGGTTGAAAGAAGGCGATCAGGTGGTGCTGCAGTAAGAGTGTGCGTTTTAGACCAGTTGTCAGGTCCTAGGTCTTACCCTCAAACACGAAGACCCGAAACTATAACCTTTCTTGGGAGCGAACCGCATGAATCAGCAACGCATCTTCCGCATTCCGGCGCGATCCTCATTCCTGGCAATCGCTCTGGCCGTACTGCTGGCTTCCACCTTTGCGTCGGCTTCAACGCCGCAAGGACAATTCGAAAAAACCTTTCAGGTGACTGGCGCAGTGGATCTGGAGGTACAAACCCACTCCGGCGACATTACGGTGCGGAGCGGACCTGCGGGCTCGGTTGTAGTGCGCGGCAAAATCTACGTCAGCCCCCGTTGGAATATCTTGCCCGGGGTTGCGATCGGTGGACGGAAGGAGGGTGTGGGTGAAATTGAGAGGAATCCTCCACTGCGTCAGGAGGGAAACAACATCCGCATCGATTATGTGAGCATCCGGGACATTTCAGTGGATTACGAAATCACCGTGCCCGCCGACACTACGGTCCGCGCCCACAGCGGATCGGGAGATCAGACCATTGAAGGCACTCATGGCAACGCTGACCTGCAGAGTGGATCGGGAGACATGAGACTGTCGCGGCTTACGGGAGAGATTCGCCTGCAGACGGGGTCAGGCGATGTGCGGGCGCAAGACATTGCAGGCCCGGTGCGCGGAGGCGCTGGCAGCGGAGACATCGAGGTGGAAGAAACTGGATCGGGTGATCTTGATCTCCACACGGGCTCTGGCAATGTTACGGTTCGAGGGATTCAAGGCGCATTGCGCGCGGATGCGGGAAGCGGCGATATAACCGCAGAGGGTACGATGGCGGGCAACTGGGAAATTCGGACAGGATCGGGCAATGTCCATGTCAGGCTGCCGGCAGATGCTGCGTTCGACGCCAATATTTCTACCAGCTCAGGCACGCTGGACGTGGATGCGCCGATTACGATGACGGTGCAAGGGCGAGTGAACGAGACGCACAAGTCGATCAGCGGCAAGGTCCGAGGTGGTGGCCCGTTGCTTACGCTGCGTACGGGATCGGGCGACATTCACATTCAATAAAGCGCCACTGCTTACAACCACGAATCACTCATCACAGTTCCCTATTACTGGGTCGTGTCCCAACTGAGTTAAGACGCGACCGATTACCTCCGTGCCTTGACTTCGGCGCTTTCCCGCATTACTTTCGAGTTTTTGGGGATTTGTGTCTCCCATCTGTGAGGAAACCTTGGCGCAGCGTCCGATTATTACCCTGACCACCGATTTCGGCAGCAACGATCATTTTGTAGGCGCGATGAAAGGCGTCATCCTCGATATCGTGCCGGAGGCGCAGATTGTCGATATCTGCCATTCCGTGCAGGCTTTCGACGTGCTCGATGGCGCGATCACTATTTCACAGGCGTATTCGTACTTTCCCACCCGGACGGTACACGTGGTGGTTGTGGATCCGGGCGTGGGGACGGCACGGCGGCCAATTGTAGCCTCGTGCGACAAATATCATTTCGTCGCGCCCGATAACGGCGTCCTTTCCCTGGTCTACGCACGCGAACCGCGCATGCATGTGCGGCACATTACCTCCGAGCACTATTTTCTGCAGCCCGTCAGCAACACCTTCCATGCGCGCGACATTTTTTCTCCGGTTGCCGCGTACCTGGCCAAAGAGGTTGACTCGCTCAAGTTTGGCGATGAAGTAGAAGATTATGTGAAGTTCACAGCGCCCAAGCCCAAGGCTCTCGACGAAAACCGACTGCGCGGGGTTGTGCTGAAGGTCGACCGGTTTGGAAACCTGATCACTAATATCACTCCTCAAGACGCCCCTATGCTGTTCGCAGCTGGCGCCAAAGGGTTCAAGATTGTTGTAGGCAGCCGCGAGATTACTGAACTCCACAACGCCTATGCTGAGGGCGCGCCCGGAGAGGTGATCGGCATCCTTGGAAGCATGGGCTTTTTGGAAATTGCAGCCAATCGCGGAGCCGCAGCTCAGTTAACTGGGGCCGGCAAGGGAAACGAAGTTACCATCCTTCTGGGCGAAGGAGCCGCCGCCGGCCAGGGCGCTTAGGCGAGTTGCTACAGGGTCTTTGGCTTTGGGTGCGCGTAGCGCTCCATCTCGGTAGTCCACTTCAGAAAACGCCACAGACTCGTTCGCTCCCTGAACAGAAATTCCCAAAACTCGATAAAGCCGATCTGCGTCATCTTGACGCCGCAGTAAGTTTCGATGCGCCACAGCAGGTAGGGGCTACGCCAAGGAGCCAGGCGATGGCCTTTCGTGGCGTTCCACAGAAAGCGAAGCGAGTGGCGCATTCCAGCATCATAACCCATGTTAAAATCCTATCTCCGCCAGGGATCTCCTTCCAATGTCCGATGCAAACATCCGCCAGAAAGCCGAAGACCACTACTATGCTGCGCTCGATTTGATGGCCGATGGGAAGCTCGAAGAGGCGGTCGTAGCCTACCGGGAATCGCTGGCGGTCGATCCTACCTTTACAGAGGCCATGCACGGGCTGGCGCGTGCCCTACAGGACCTGCAGCGTTACGATGAGGCGATCGGTGTATCGCAGCAGATCACAGCATTGGACCCGGATGACGTGCTCGCGCACACCAGCTTGTCAGTGCTGTATCAGAAAAAAGGGATGATCCCGGAGGCTGAGGCTGAGGGAGCGAAGGCTAGAGTACTGGGATGGAAACAGCAGTTGAAGAAAAGCTAGCTGGGCGCTATCAGCTTTCAGCACTGTTGGTTTAACCTAACCGTGTTTGTAGCATGTTTGAGATACTCCGCTTGCAAAAGCCTTTGATGTCTCGCCATGTGGCCGTTTTGGGAGCGCTGATAGGAGGTTTCGGGCTGGGGCTGGCGAGTGGCAAACTGCTCGCGGGTGGGTTGGACAATCTAGTGCGCGATGGTTGCTGCCAGACAAGATAGGGCGGTCGACCGCTAGCACCCTGCCTGTAAGACCTTCGAAGCCCCGCCTTACATGGGCGATGGGTTAGAGCTAGCAGCTACAGCTCGTACTTCTTCATCAAGTGCCGGAACGATCGGTAGGAAATGCCCAGCAGATCGGCGGCTTTGGTCTGCACACCGTTGGAGCGGTCAAGAGCGCTCTGCAGCAACGTTCGCTCGATGCTTGCGACGTAGCCTTCCATACCCACGCCCTCAGGAAGAACTGCGCCCGGCGCTATCTCGGACACGCCTCCGGGAATGCCCGCGCCAGCGGCTGCGGCGCGCGCCTTGGGCCTTTCCGCAGGCAATTCAACGTGCAACTCGTCGGTCATCTCCAGCGCAACCGCGCGCTCGACAGTATTCTCAAGCTGGCGGACATTGCCGGGCCACTCGTAGTCACAAAGAGTGTCCAGGGAATCCTGGTTGACGCGGAGGATGCTACGGTTGGCCGCCGCTGCGTATTTCTTCAAAAAATGATTGGCCAGCAAAGGGATGTCTTCGCGACGCTCACGCAGATTCGGTACGCGAATCGGAATCACGTTGAGACGATAATAAAGATCTTCCCGAAACACATTGTCGGCTACGGCTCTGTCGAGATCGCGATTGGTGGCCGCGATGACCCGCACATCAATGGGAATTTCGCTCGTACCCCCGACCGGGCGTACGGTGCGCTCCTGCAATACGCGCAGCAGTTTCACTTGCATGGCCAGTGTCATCTCGCTGATTTCGTCGAGAAAGATGGTGCCGCCGCCGGCTACTTCAAAAAGCCCACGTTTGTTTTGATTGGCCCCGGTAAAAGCCCCTTTTAGGTAGCCAAAGAGTTCGCTCTCCAGCAGGGTCTCGGGGAAGGCTCCGCAATTCACCGACACGAACGGTTCGGTGGCGCGCGGCGAACAAATATGGACGGCACGCGCAACCAGCTCTTTTCCGGTACCGCTCTCGCCGTGGATCAGGACCGTGCTCGCGGTGGAAGCGACCGTGCGCACAGTCACCTTTAGCTTCTCCATCGTCACACTGGAGCCGATGATGTTGTCGAGCGAGTTGTGGGAAGCAGCGTCGCGGCGCAAGGCGAAGTTCTGTTTACTCAGGGCTAGTTTTTCAAGGACGCGGTTGATCGCCAGCTTGATTTCATCGACCAGTCCAGGACTCTTACGAATGTAGTCCGAGGCTCCTCCGGCTTTCACCGCCTCCACCGCGGCCTCATAGTCGTCGACGGCAGTGATGAGGATGACCGGGGAATCGGGGGAAACGCGATGAGCGTGGCGCAACACTTCGATGCCGTCGATATTCGGCATCTTGATGTCTGTGATAATCAGATCGTAAAGGGCACCGTCAATTTTGTTTTTGGCCGCCTGACCCGATTGCACCGTCTCCACGCGGTGCCCTTCGCGGCGCAGGGCGATGTCCAGCATTTCACAAATGGAGCGCTCGTCATCGCAAACCAGGATGTTAGCCATGCACTCTCTCTTCCGCCGCTACAGCGGCAAGTTGTGCGGGCGCTGGCCCTGTGGCAACGGCTAACTGTCCCGCAGCGCGTGCGCTGGCTGGCCGGTCTGCGCCGGACTTGGCTGTTTCGGATCTGCCTGTTTCGGGCTGAGGTGCGTCGAACCTGTCCGCATCGAGACGTCGCAACCTCAGGACGAAGGTGGCTCCCTGCCCTGGCTTCGATCGCGCCCACACTCTGCCCTCATGCGCTTGTACGATCTGGTACACGACCGCGAGTCCGAGGCCCGTGCCGCCTTCAAAGTTCGATTGGAACGGCTCAAAAATCTTCTCCGTCTGCTGCGGCGTCATTCCGCTTCCGGTGTCGGCAAAGCTCACTTGCCAGTCGTCTTCGATGCGGTCGATCGCAACCTTGAGGGTGCCTCCGTCTTTCATGGCGCGGACCGCATTCTCGGCAATGTTCCAGAAAACCTGCTTGATTTTGTCCCCATCGGCGATCACCCACGCCTCGGGAGCGGCAAAGCGATTCTCAATCGTGATGCCGGTGTATTCGGCGGTCATCCGGTGCCGCATCAGCGTGAGAGTGTCCTCCAGCAACCGCACGAGATCGGCTCTATCGAAGCGATATTGCTTGCCGCGGGAGTAAGCCAGAAAATCGGTGATAATCCCGTTCAGGCGTTGCGACTCCCGGGTTACGATCGCGAGCAGATGCCGGTGTTCCTCGCTCATTTCCGGGACGCCGGAAAGCATGCTTACGGAACCGGCGATGGAGGTAAGAGGATTGCGAATCTCGTGAGCAATGGCTGCGGCCAGGCGGCCCACCGCGGCCAGGCGGTCCTGGATGCGGACTTCACGCTCCAGTCGCCGGATCTCGGTGAGGTCATCCATGGCATAGACATAGCCGAGCGCACCGCGCTCCGGCACGTTCAAAGCCGCTACTCTTACCCGAACCGTCTTACGAAAAGTTCCCGGAGTGTCGAAGCGAACCTCCGCATGGGGCTGCGCTTCCTGATTGGGTAGCGGGTCGAGGAATAATCCAGCGACCGGTTTTCCCAATAACTGATCGGGCGTGCGCCCCAGAAGTTTCTGTGCTGCGCTGTTGGCCAGGGTGATACGCCCATCCAAACCGGTGGTGATCAGCCCGCTGCTTACCGACTGAATAATGTTTTCGTGCAGGATCTGGAGATCCTCCAGCGCTCCGCTAGCGTCCTTCAGTTGCACTCGCACCTGGCGTAACTTGGCGACCAGCAAGCTGGCGAGGTAGGCAACAGCCAGGAAGGCAAACAGGTTCACCAGAATAAGTCCCTGCAGAGTCTTCAGCTCGGGATGGGTTGTGCAATAGGAGCGCACGACCGCGTAATAGTTCAGTTCAAGAACGGTGCCATAGAGAATGAAGGCAAAGGCTGCTATCAGGAACACCCACACTCGCGGAAGCAGGATGCCCGCGACGATGATGACAAGCGGGTAGAGGAAGTTTAATGAACTGTCCCAACTTCCTGTCTCGTGTACCACCAGGCTAACCATCACGAGATCGGTGAGTACTTGCAGAGATGCCTGTACCCGATATTCCTTCCAGAAGGACAGCAGAAGGATGTAGAAGAGCGATAACGTGTACCACAGACTGATGGTGCTGAGAAAAAAACGCAGAGGCAGACGTGTGAGCGTCAAGTGTGCCACCGCTAACTGGATTCCGAGCAGAAAGGTCAGGATCAGTATCCGTACTTTGACTAGCCAAGCCAGCCAACTCCGCTCGTCAAATGTCGATTGCATGAAGTCCCGCTAATCCTGAAGATGATCTCCGAGGAGTTCCAGCCGCAGCCTGCACCACGCTGGACGAATCTCCACGCGCGAATGACAAGCAATCATTCGCAAAGGTTGGCGGGCAGCCAAAGTTATGGCAGCCTGCCAACTGAATTTGTTTTCTTACCCAGCCAGCTTGGCGATCATGGCGAAGAGCGGCATATAGAGTGAAATCACGATTCCACCGATAGAGAAGCCGAGCACGCCGATGATGACCGGTTCAAGCATAGCCAGCATGTCCTTGGTAGCAGCGTCCACTTCTTCTTCATAGAAGTCGGCGATCTTCTGCAACATGTTGTCCATGGCGCCGGTAGCTTCGCCAACGCCAATCATCTGGGTCACCATGTTGGGGAAGACGCCGCACTCCTTGAGAGGATCGACGATGGTGCGGCCTTCTTCGATCGCTTTCCGCACCTTCATCAGAGCTTCCTCCAACACAGCATTGCCAGAGGTTTTGGCGGTAATCGCCAATCCTTCAAGGATGGGAACGCCGGACGTGATCAAAGTGCCGAGTGTGCGTGTAAAGCGGCCGACCGCAATCTTACGCAATAGCGAGCCGACAATCGGCAACATGAGCAAGGTCTTGTCGAAGTAATAGCGGCCTCTTGGATGCTTGCGAATCTGCTTCAGACCGAAAATCACACCTGCGCTGCCGACCAGGAACACCCACCAGAAACTCTGCACGAAGGCGCTCAATCCCATCACGATACGAGTTGGAAGAGGCAGGGCGACACCCAATCCTGCAAAAAGATTGGCGAAGATGGGCACCACCCACTTGAGCAAGGCACCGACGATCAAGGTGGCAATACTCACGACAGCAACTGGGTAAATCAGCGCCGATTTCACGGCAGATCTCAGACGGACAGCCTTCTCGACGTAGGTCGCAAGCCGCTGCAGAATGATGTCCAGAATACCGCCGGTTTCGCCTGCCTCAATCATGTTGGTGGTGAGGTCGTCGAAAACAACCGGATACTGGCGCATCGCATTGGCTAATGTAGCCCCGCCTTCCACCGTGGTGCGGACGCCGGTCAGGGTTTTCTGGAAGGTTTGGTTTTCCTGATTGGCCGCCAGGATCTCCAGGCATTGCACCAGCGGCAGTCCGGCATCGATCATGACGGAGAACTGGCGGAAGAAAATTGCAATATCCTTGACCTTGACTTTGCTGGTTCCGAAAGTGGGCATGACAAACTCTTTGCCCTTTTCCCGGATCGCACCCGGTGTGATGCGCTCACGCCGGAGTTGTTGGCCGAGCGTCTGCTTATTTGGCGCCACGCGCTCCCCGGAAACCTTCTGCCCAGAAGCATCCTTACCGGAAAATGTAAAAACTGGCATGGTCTTAGCTCTCCTCAGTGCTGTCGCTGATTCGTCAAATTCGACGGCGCCATCGAGTCTTCGGTGAACATCGTGAGCCGCCGTTCACGATGCCGGTTCCTGTCCTTTACCGCTTGGCAGGTGCTGCTCCCTTGGCAAGGACGGATCCCGTAGTTGTCGGCCTGCTCAGCAGGCTGGCGCCGCGATTAATCATTTCCTGCAATTCATCTTGATTACTCGAACGCGCCAGGGCAACCTCCAAGGTAATCAGCTTCTGGAAGTACGCTGTAGCCAAGGCCTGGTTGAACGTCTGCATGCCGAACTTATCCTGGCCGGACTGCATCGACGAATAAACCTGGTGAATCTTGTCTTCGCGGATCAGGTTGCGCACGGCGGGGTTCGGGATAAGGATCTCCATAATCATGGCGCGTCCCTTGCCGTTGATGGTCTGTAGCAGGCTCTGGCACATGATGCCTTCGAGCACCAGCGAAAGCTGGGCGCGAATCTGGGGCTGCTGGTGCGCGGGGAACACGTCGATGATGCGGTTGATGGTGGAAGTCGCCGAATTGGTGTGCAAGGTGCCGAAGGTCAAGTGGCCGGTTTCGGCGATGCGCAATGCCGACTCGATGGTTTCGAGGTCACGCATTTCGCCGATCAGCACCACGTCCGGATCTTCGCGAAGCGCCGCGCGCAAAGCATCGGAAAAGCTCTTGGTATCGGCGTGCAGCTCGCGCTGGTTGACCACGCAATTCTTATTCATGTGCACGAACTCGATGGGATCCTCGATGGTGAGGATGTGATCGTGCCGCTCGCTGTTGATCTTGTCGATCATGGCCGCAAGGGTTGTGGATTTGCCTGAGCCGGTCGGTCCCGTCACCAGCACCAGCCCGCGCGGCTTGTCGCATAGTTTGCTTACAACCGCCGGCAAACCAAGCTGATTGAACGACTTGATTTCGAAGGGGATCAGGCGGAAGACGGCCGCTGTGGCGCCACGTTGATTGAAGACGTTGGCGCGGAAGCGAGCCAGCCCTTTCAGTCCGAAAGAAAAGTCCAGTTCGAGGCTCTCCTCGAAGCGGTGCTTCTGTGAGTCCGTCATGACGCTGTACGCCAATTGCTTGGTCTCGGCCGGCGTCATCTGCGGAAGATCCAATGGCACAAGATGGCCGTGAACGCGGATTTGGGGCGGCGAGTTCGTGGTGATGTGGAGGTCGCTGCCATTCATCTCCAACATTCTTTTCAGCAAATCGCTTAACGACAGGCCCATAATCGTGATCCCCTCTTAATTTCTGATCTCTTTGTTTCCGATCTTTCTATTTCCGATCTCTTTATCCCATCTGTCCCACGAACTAGTGAATGGTTTCGCGAGCCACTTCTTCCAAAGTGGTAATACCGGCCGCCACTTTGATCAGGCCGCTGCGGCGGAGCGTGATCATGCCGCGCTCGATGGCTTTCTTTTTCAATTCGACAGCCGAAGCGCCTACCAGCACGAGTTCCCTGATTTCATCGTCCACTTCCATGACCTCATACAGACCGCAGCGGCCCTTGTAACCCGTGTTGCTGCAAACGCCGCATCCCTTGCCTTTCTGAATCTTGATGGTCTTGGCTTCCTCGGGTGAAAACCCTTCCTCGATCAAGGTTTGCACTGGTACTTCCACTGTCTCCGAGCATTCCTTGCAAATTCTTCGAATCAAGCGCTGAGCGCAGATCAGGTGAACCGAAGTCGCCACCAGGAATGGTTCAATGCCCATGTTCATCAATCGAGTGATGGTCTCGGGCGCGCCGTTAGTGTGGAGTGTCGACAACACAAGGTGACCGGTGAGAGCAGCCTTGATGGCAATTTCCGCGGTTTCAAAGTCGCGGATTTCGCCGACCAGAATGATGTTTGGATCCTGACGCAGGAAAGAACGCAGTGCCGCGGCAAAGTTCAAGCCGATCTGCTCTTTCATCTGCACCTGATTGACGCCACCCAATTGAAATTCGACCGGATCTTCGGCCGTCATGATGTTGGTATCGGGCTGGTTGAGGCGTGAGATGGACGAATAGAGTGTGTTGGTTTTTCCCGAACCCGTAGGACCCGTAACCAGCACCATCCCGTAGGGCTTGAGAATCGCCTTCTCGAACTTCACCAGAGATTCGGGCTCAAAACCCAGCTTGGTCATGTCGAGGCGCAGATTCTCCTTGTCAAGCAAGCGGAGCACGATTTTTTCGCCCCACAGGGTGGGCAGCGTGCTGACACGGAAGTCGAGCTGCTTCTTCCGGCCTCCGATATTCATCTTCAGCATGATGCGGCCGTCTTGCGGCAGGCGCTTCTCGCTGATGTCGAGCTTCGCCATGATTTTGAGGCGAGAGGTAATCGCGTCTTTGAGCTTCATGGGCGGCGACATGATCGACTGCAGCACGCCGTCAATACGGAAGCGCACACGAAACTCTTTTTCGTAAGGTTCCACATGAATGTCGCTGGCTCCGCGCTTCACCGCATCCGTAAGCACGAGATTGACCAGCTTGACCACGGGAGCTTCGTCAGCTGCTCTCTCCAGCTGCGAAAGTTCCATCTCTTGCTCTTCGGCTTGCACTTCGATGTCGCTTTCGCTCAGCTCCGACATCGACTGCATTACGGTTTCGAGATCTTCTTCCTTCGTTCCCGCTCCGTAAGACTTGTCAATTCCCGCTAGAATTGAGCTCTCGGAAGCGACCACCGGCTCAATGTTGAAGCCGGTCATGAACTTGATGTCGTCCATGGCAAAGACGTTGGTCGGATCCACCATGGCGATGGTGAGCGATGCGCCCACGCGGCTTAGGGGAAGAATCTGATAGCGTTTGGCAGTTTCAAATGGAATCAGCTTGACGACGGCGGGATCAATTTCGAAATACGAAAGGTTGATGGCTGGGACGCCATACTGCCGGGAGAGAAAATTCGTGACATCCTCATCCGTGAGGAAGCCTAGCTTCACCAAGGCAGATCCCAGGCGGACATTCTGCTCCTTCTGGGCCTTGGTCGCTTGTTCCAACTGCTCTGGGGTAATGATCTTCTCTTTGACGAGAAGGTCTCCCAGCCGTTGAGACATACTTCGATCTCCTATCCCCGTAGTGGAACAACGCCGGGACGATTCACCAGCGTTCCCCGCGAAGCGCTGCTTGTTGCTATGGGAGAAAGATCAGCGTCTTTGCGGTGACACAAATTGTCACAGTAAGTCGATTACCGTACCAGTTACCGTAGTACTTGGACTTGCCGCCAACTCGCACGGATCGCGGGATGTTCACGGGAACCCGCGCCAGATGAGCTTTTCTCACACCCAGACGCAAATCTCAGGCTGAGGTACATGCACTTCAGTAAGAGCTGGCGAGAGCGGCGCAGATCAATGCGGCTCAATTTGCAGCGGCGTAGACTCAACGCTGAGGGCTATTACCTTGCGGGACGGCACCGGAGAATATCGGATTCAAACCTACTACCAAACTTTGTTTCAGGCGTGGGGAGCGCAGCACTGGTGGCCCGCACAGTCGCGATTCGAAGTGATTGTTGGCGCTTACTTAACACAGAACACGGCGTGGACGAATGTCGAAACCGCTTTGACGAATCTTCGAGATGCACGGCTGCTCAGCGTGGAAGGCATACGCCGCACTTCGCACGGAGAAATCGAGCGCCTGATTCGTCCCGCAGGCTATTTCCGCCAGAAGGCTAAGCGGCTGAAACTATTCGTTGCGTTTCTGGACCGGCGCTATGGCGGCTCTCTAGCAAGAATGTTCACGGCACCGACCGCAAGGCTTCGGGAGGAACTGCTCAACTTGCATGGGATCGGGCCGGAGACTGCTGATTCCATCCTGCTCTATGCGGGGAACCATCCAGTCTTTGTGGTGGACGCCTACACGCGGCGGATACTCGCTCGCCACGACATTCTGCCGGAAAAGGCGCCTTATGAGGAAATTCGGAGATTGTTCGAACAAGCGCTACTTCCCGTTGCGCAGTCGGTTGCCGGCTCCGCAGCAACGAGAAAACAGTATTTAGCAGCGGGTCTGCCCGGCGTTGCGCATCCTCCGTCCGCGATGAGTACGGCTAAACGCACCGCTTTGACCCAGGTCTATAACGAAATGCACGGCCTTGTCGTGGGCGTAGGAAAGCACTTTTGTAGAAAATCGCAGGCACGTTGTGACGACTGCCCTTTACAGAGGTTCCTGCCTCAGTCTAACTAACTAGGACCGTGGCATTTTCGAAAAACTTCGCTTTTCACCGTTGCGGTCGGACCGCACTTCTGGCCGTGGTAGCGTCTTCTATTTGCAGCGCCCAATCCCTGCGGCAGGAGGCGGACAGCGCGGGCGTTAGCATTGGCACGGCGGTCCGTCCTGCACAATTTTCGGAGGCGGCCTACGCTTCAACCCTGGCACGCCGGTTCAGCATGGTTGAGCCGCAAGACGCAATGAAGTGGCGAGCATTGCGGCCAGATGCAGAGACCTACGACTTTCGGCAGGTGACGAGGTGGTTCGCTTTGCGCAAGTTCATGGAATGAAGATTCGAGGTCATTGCCTGGTATGGGGGCACGATAATCCGGATTGGCTGGCACGAGGGCGTTTCGCCCCTCGACGTTTGTCGGCATTGGACTCCCGGGTAAAGGAAGCGCTTACATCGAGCCGGTATTTCGGTGGGCGCATAAGGCCGACCCGCACGCGTTGCTTTTCTACAACGAAGCCGAGGGCGAAGGATTGAACCGTAAGTCGGATGCGATCTACATGATGGTGAAAGACTTCAAGCGCCGGGGCGTGCCCATCGATGACGTGGGACTGCAGATGCACATACCTGCGTTCGATGCAGACATGACAGCGATCACTCCGGCTCTTTCTGCGAACATGCGGCAGCTCACGGCATTGGGGTTGCAAATTCACATCCCAGAGCTCGACGTCGCCCTGCCGCAGGGATGCCAAGGGCGCGCCTCGACCCGATGACCTAGCCCTTGAGGCGGATATCTATCGCGGCATTGTCAGAGCATGCCTAGCCGCCGTCGGCTGCGCAGCCATCCAGACCTGGGGGTTCACCGACAAATACTCCTGGATCGGATCGCATTCACGCGGCGCTCGCGTCCAGGGGCTGCCCTTTGATCGCTTGTACCAGCCCAAGCCCGCGTACCGCGCCGTATTCGAAGAACTCTCGGCAGGGAGAGCCTCCCCGCAGTAGCATCGGCGGTGCCGGCGTTGACCGAAGCGTCTCGAACAACAAATCTGCATCTATAATGACTCAGGTTCAATCACTGCAGGCGGCGATTGAATTGCAGCGCTGGAGGCTGGATTCCCGTGGTGCAGACTGTTTCAACCCGAACTTCGAATGCTTCCAGGCGCAAGCAATACATCATCCTGCTCGCGATGTCTGTTTTTCTTCTGTTGGCGATTCTGGTCTCGCAAACCGCATTCGATCTTACGTTCTTGCGTCCTGGAAATAATCAGCAGATCGTAGTATTCGCCGCGCTTTCGGCGTTGATCTTCCTTCTGTTCGTAGCTCTGACCTTCGTCCTGTTTCGCAATCTCCTGAAGTTGTTTGCGGAGCGCCGCCTGGGAGTGCTGGGCTCGAAGTTTCGCACCCGCATGGTGGCGGGTGCGCTGCTGCTGTCGTTCGTCCCAGTAATGGTGATGTATTGGTTTTCTTACGGGCTGATGAACCGATCCATTGACAAATGGTTTTCCACGCCGGTGGAAGAGGTCCGCTCAGATACCCATGCCATGGCATCGCTTCTGGGCGAATATGCAGCGCAAAATGCGCGGGCGGAAGCGTCCTCAATTGCCACTTCCACCAATGCGCAACGCGCATTCTCGGGACATGGATTTTCTCCGGTGGTGAACGAATTTCAGTCCCACGAAATTACGCTGCAAGGCGGATTCGCCATCGCCGTACAAGACGGAAACGCGGATGCAAGCTTTAATGCGCCTGCGCCCTGGGCACTTTTGAAATCCCGGCTGCCCCTGGCAGAGGCGGTGGCGGGCCGGCCCGCACGGTTCACCTGGGAGCACACGGAATATACGCTGGGCATTGCGCGGGTTGGCGCCGACGGCATGATCCTGGTGGCAGTCCCGCTCCCCAAGTCGTTTTCACAAACTGTCAGCCAGTTGGAGAACAGTCAGCAACGCTATTTCGAGCTTGCCCACGAACGCCGGCTAGTACGCCGAACCTACCTGGGTTTACTGCTGTTGCTGACGATGATGGTGCTCTTCGTGACCACGTGGCTGGCGCTATTTCTCTCGAAGCTGGTCGCTCGACCTCTCGCCGCATTGGCGGAGGGAACCCAGGAGATATCTCGGGGGCGGCTCGACTATCGCATCGACGTGACTGGAGCCGACGAGATTGGAGATCTCGTGCGCTCCTTCAATCAGATGGCGGAGGAGCTCGAGACCAGCCGACGTCAGATCGAGACCTCCAGCCGCAATGCGAACGCCGCCAATGCCGAACTCGATCAACGCCGCCGCCAGATGGAGACCATCCTCGAGAGCATCCCCACAGGAGTGCTGTCGCTCGATGCCGCACGGTACGTGACTCACGCCAACCAGGCACTGTTGCGCATGTTCCACCCCGAAGGCTACGCGGATGGGGAACATATGCTGCGCGGCGCCCGCCTGACAGATGTTTTTCCACCGGAAGTGCTGCAGGATCTGGAGCCACTGCTACGCCGCGCCGATCGCATGGGCATGACCACCAGCCAGATGGAGATGCCGCTGCAACGCTCTTCGCTGAATGTGGCAGTCACCGTGGCAACGCTGCGCCATCGCGAGGAGCGGTCGGGATACGTGATCGTCTTTGAGGATCTCTCCGATCTTCTGAAGGCCCAGAAGCAGGCTGCGTGGCGCGAGGTGGCGCGGCGCGTTGCTCATGAGATTAAGAATCCTCTGACCCCCATCGCGCTGTCCGCGGAACGTATTCAGCGTCATCTGGAGCGCGCCCCGCTTTCAGACAATACATCGCTCGATATAGTTCGCTCCTGCGCCGAAACCATTACCGGGGCGGTCGAAACTGTTCGTCGCCTGGTCGACGAGTTCTCCACGCTGGCTCGCTTCCCCGCTTCCAATCCAGGGCCCGCCGACATTAACGAAGTTATCGAGAACGCATTATCCATGTTCAACGGAAGATTGGACGGCATCGGTGTTCACAAATCCCTTGCGTCAGATTTGCCCAAAGTGATGGCTGATACCGAAGCAATGAAACGGGCGGTCGCCAACCTGGTCGACAATGCCGCCGAAGCCATGCAAGGCGCCCTGGTGCGCGAGATGCAGATCTCAACCTCGCTGGTGGCCAGTCGCGACGCAGTCGAAATCACAGTCGCAGACACTGGCCATGGGGTCACGCGCGAACTAAAGGAAAAACTCTTTCTGCCGTATTTCTCTACCAGAAAGCGAGGGACCGGGCTCGGTTTGGCGATCGTAAGCCGGGTCGTCGAAGAGCATCACGGTTCCATTCGCATAGAGGAAAATCAGCCGGTAGGAGCACGAGTCATCGTGGAGCTTCCGGTCGTGCCCGAAGCTGCGCTGGCCGCAGCCACGCCTCAGCATGCATAAAATTCTGATTGTTGACGACGAAACGGGCATTCGCGAAACGCTCGAAGGAGTGCTCGCAGATGAAGGCTACGAAACGGCCACGGCCGACAGCGGTGAAGAATGCCTCAAGTTACTACGGCGGGAGCACAACTATGAAGTGGTGCTGCTGGATATCTGGTTGCCTGGAATCGACGGCCTGGAGACCCTGGAGAAAATCCATGAGATGGATAACCCTCCCGAGGTGATCATGATTTCGGGCCACGGCACCATCGAAACCGCGGTGCGTGCCACCAAGCTCGGGGCCTATGACTTTTTGGAGAAACCGCTCTCGATCGACAAGACGCTGATCGTGGTCAAGAACGCGATCGAATCCAAGAAACTGCGACACGAAAATGTCGATCTGAAGAAGCAACTTCATGCCAAGAGCGTGATCGTGGGTGACAGCATTCCCATGAAAGCGCTGCGCCAGCAGATTGGGCTCATGGCCCCCACCAACGGCCGGGTCTTGATCTATGGTGAATCAGGCACCGGAAAAGAACTGGTGGCGCATGCCATCCATGCCCAAAGCTTGCGCAAGGATGAAACATTTGTGGAGGTGAACTGCGCCGCCATCCCCGAAGATCTCATCGAAAGCGAACTGTTCGGCCATTACAAAGGATCATTTTCTGGAGCCGCAGTCGATAAGGAAGGCAAATTTCAAAAGGCGAGCGGAGGCACGCTGTTTCTCGACGAAGTTGGCGACATGAGCCTGAAGACGCAGTCAAAAGTGCTGCGCACTCTTGAGGAACAGCGCGTGGCTCCGCTTGGCGGCGATGAAACGATTGTGGTCGATGCCCGGATCATCGCTTCCACCAACAAAGATCTGGAGGAGGAAATTGCGAAGGGAAATTTTCGAGAAGATCTGTTTTACCGGCTTAACGTAATCCCGTTCTTTGTGCCTCCGCTGCGCGACCGGAAAGAAGACATTCCATTGTTTGCGCGGCACTTCTTGAAGGATCTCGCCGCGATATACGGACGACGCCCTCGCGAGATCACCGACGACGCCGTTGAGGGCCTCGCGCGCTATTCGTGGCCGGGTAATGTACGCGAGCTGCGCAACGTAATCGAGCGCATTGTGATCATGAATCCAATGACAACGAGATTTGATCGCAAACATCTGCCACCGCTGGTCCACCGCGACGGCCACCGCCGAGCCGCGCGAAACGAATTCTCGACCTTGCACCAGGCACGAGATGCTTACGAGCGCGATTTTATTCTCAAGAAGCTTGACGAGAACCACGGAAATGTAACCCGCGCCGCCGAAGCGTTGGGTCTGGAGCGCAGCCATCTCTACCGCAAAATGAAAACATTGGGCATCGCCGCAAAAGAGTAATGACGAAGGGGGAAAGGATCGCTATTGCCTCGCGGCGAGAAATTGCCCGATTTTTTCGTTCAAGAATTTCTCATCCGCAGGGCTGCCGCCCGCTCCCGCCGTGTGTCCCCACAATGAGGGGATTGGTACCAGCGACACTCCGGGGATGAATGCCGCCTCATAACGCGCGTCGCCGACCGGGAAATAGAGATCGGTTTCCGAAGGCATATACAGAAAAGGAACATTGATGGAGCGCAGCGCCCGCTCGGTGTCTCCACCGAATCCCGCGGTCCTTCCTACATCATGGTGCTCCCAAGTACGCATCTGCAAGATCAGGTCGTTCGCGTCCGCGCCCGGAATGAAGTTGGTGCGGAACTCATGCAGCACGTCCTCAAACGTGGTTCCGGGCTTCGCGCCTTCCCTCCACAGCTCCTTGCGCCACCACTCCTGCGAGAACAACCACGCGGTCCACACCGTCGCGAATGCTTCCAACCCTTTGGTGGGCGGCGCAGTGTAGTCGCCATCCTGGAAGGCAGCGTCGGCGGTGAGCGCAGCGATCTGTCCTTCCAGCCGCACTACGCCGTGTCCATAAGTCTTGGCCGTGCCAGCCGTAGCTACGATGCGGTCGGCGAATCTGGGATAGCTGACCGCCCACTGAAATGCCTGCTGCGCGCCCATTGAAAAACCGATGATGGCGCGGACATGCGTAATCTTCAGCTCCTCGGTGAGCAGGCGGTGCACAGCTTCCACGTTATCGCGGATGCTCATCACGGGAAAGCGCGGACCGTGAAAAGGCTCCGGCGTGTTGCTCGGGGATGAAGAGTGCCCGTTGCCAAACAGTTCGGTGGCTACCAGAAAGAGCTGCGAAGTATCGAGCGCATGGTCGGCACCGATCAGCCATTCATAGCCGTGATAGTCGGCCATGTAATGCGACGGCAACAGCACCACGTTGTCTCTGGCGGCATTCAGGTGTCCGTAAATGCCGTACTCGATTCGAGCTACCGGGAGCGTTACCCCACTTTCGGTGTGAAATTTCGAGATCACGTACTCGTGGTGTTCGCCGGCCTCCGCTTTCTTAGGGGCATCCTGTGCCCATAACGTGTGGCAGATCACGAGCAGAAAAATTAATTTCTTCATGTGCCGGCTCGCTCCCTTTTGTGTCCAACTCTGAAAACTCAACCGTGATTGCCGGACCGAGGATCGGAACCAGTATATGGACTGAGTCAAGAACCGAGGGTTGATTTCTACCGCTTGGGGGAGTACGTCAGAGAATTACTTAAATTCCCCGATCCAGGAGGCGAGAGATTACGGAACTCCAGGTAGGGCTAAAGGAACAGGCAGGGGAACGCGGAGCGGCGTCCTCTCCCTATCTCTTCACCATGTGGATTTCAGTGCCGTTCTTTCTGAATTCCACTTTGTCCATGAGCTGGTTGATGAGAAAAATTCCTCGGCCATGATTGGAGTACACGTTCTCTCCGACGGTGCAGCCGGGAATGGCCTCGGGGGCAAAACCGGTTCCGGGATCTCGTACCACAATGAGTATGCCGCGCTCTTCGTCGCTGCTCACCAGGCACTCCACGATCTTCGTGGGATCTTCTTTAGCGCCATGAATCACGGCATTGGCCAGCGCTTCTTGCAACGCTAATTCGATGGCGTCGTCCTTACCGTCGATTCCCTTCATCTGACGGACCACCGTCATCACCTCCTGCACAACCGGATCGACTGCCTTGCGGTCGGCGGCAAGCGTTACCCGCAAGAGCAACGCTAACTTATCGGGGTCAAAGTCCGTTTCGGGAAGATGCTCCGGGGAAGAATCCGATGATGACATGTATTAGCTCGTTAAAGAGTTTCCAGCTTGGCCTACGGATGATTCTACCTTGTCAAACCTCGGTAAGAAAGCTTCTCGCGGTCCCAAACAGAGTGTGCTGCGGCCAGTTGCCACAGGCGGCCAGATACTCTCATGTCAGTCGCGCGTTCGTGGAATCCGGAATTACGGGTTCTCTATTCTCTGGATATCTCCCTTACGGCTTGTCGAAAGTCTGTAAAATTCAGAGTAAGAATACGAATCTGCCGCAGCCTTTCACCAGAAGTCAATATCTTAGTTGCCTTCTCCAGTCGAGCTCTTCCACAAAGGAACGAGACTCGCGCCAATTGGGTTGCACTTTGACATAGAGCTCGAGAAAGACCTTCGTCTCCACCAGGCGCTCGATTTGCAGCCGCGACGAAGTACCAATCCGTTTCAGCATCTGTCCCTTCTTGCCGATCAGGATCCCCTTCTGCCCTTCGCGTTCGCAGTAAATGGTGGCGGAAATGCGCGTCAAACTCGCGCCCTCTTCGAAGTTGTCAACGATCACAGTGGTCGCGTAAGGGAGCTCCTCCTCGGTTTCGACCAGCACGCGTTCGCGAATGATTTCGGCGGCCATAAAGCGCGCGGGTTGATCTGTGACCTGGTCCGGCGGAAAGTACGGAGGCCCGACCGGCAGCGCCGCCGTCACTTGCTTTAGCAGAATGTCGAGTCCGTCGCGCTTCAATGCAGAGATAGGAATGATGTCGTGGAATGGATGCAGCTTCCTGTACTCCTCGATCAACGGCAGCAGCTTGGCCTTTCCGCCTCTCAATACATCAACTTTGTTAAGAACCAGACAAACTCTTGTCGACGAATGTTTTAGCAATTGAATAGCAAATTCATCACGCCGATCGAGTTTGTGCGTAGGGTCCATGATAAGCAGAACAACATCGCATCCCTCCAGGGCCTCCCGCACCTCGACCATCATCTTTCGGCCGAGTGAACTGTCTGGCTTGTGGACGCCTGGAGTATCGATCAAGACAATCTGCGCACCGCCCTTGCCTTTCCCTTTAGGCAGATTGAGGATGCCCTGGATTCGGTTGCGCGTGGTTTGCGGCTTGGGCGAAATAATGGCAAGCTTTTCGCCGACGAGCGCATTGAGCAACGTGGACTTGCCCACGTTAGGGCGGCCGAGGATGCAAACAAAACCGGAGCGGAAGGACATGGGAAAGCCGCTAGGTGCTAGCTTCCTAGCCCCTAGCGAGGCAGAATTAGTCTCCGCTTACAGTATCCCACGAATCTCAAGGACACAGCGAATTCGCTGAGAAGTTCGCTGAGAAGTACAAGTGTGGTTCGCCGGAAGCCAGGAGCCGGCAGCTGTTTATATCAACTTCAACTGGCGGGGCTGCACTGCCGTGATTCTTACGCGCTCGACCTTGCGGTCCGTCGATTCGATGACTTCGAATCGCAGGCCGTCGTCGTCCACAGTTTCGCCTTTTCTCGGGATGTGGCCCGCCAGTTCGCTTACCAGCCCAGCCACGGTGGCCGATTCCCTTCCGTCCGGTTTTGTGCCGAAGAGTTCGGCGAGGCGATCCACATCCATCCCGCCTGAAACGATGAACGACTGATCATTCTCCCTGACAATTTCCGGCTTCTCGTGCTCGTCCCGGATTTCGCCGACAATCTCTTCCACAAGGTCTTCGATCGTCACCAATCCAGCCACACCGCCGTATTCATCGACGACGATCGCCATGCGTATGTTGTTTTTCTGCATTTCGCGCAGCAGATCGCTGCCCAGCTTGCTCTCGGGTACGAAATAAACATCACGGCGCATCAGCGTATCGAGAGTGCGCGTTGAGGCTTCGCTATCAGGAACCTGCAACACGTCCTGAGCGTAGACGACGCCTTTGATGTTGTGGATGCTTTCCGCATACACCGGAACTCGTGAATAGTGCTTGGTGCGCAGCATTTCGATGAAGCGCTCGACTGTGGTTTCCACCGGCACAGCAAATATCTCCGGACGGGGCTTCATCGCCTCGCGCACCGTCTTGCCGCTAAATTCCACGGCAGATTGAATCAGGTCGCGGTCTCCCTCCTGGATAATGCCTTCCTCCTGGCCCGCTTCAATCAACGCATCCACGGCCTCGGATGCGCTTTCCGGCTGCTCGCGCGTGTTTTGGTGAGTGAGTGAGGCAACCGATTGCAGAAATCCCAGAACGATGGTCACCGGCAATACCAGGTAGATCAAGATTCTGACCAGCCACGCCCAACGAATGAGCCACGCACCATTGGTGCGCGAGAAGAAAACAAACGGCAGGAATTGGTTGAATATGATAACAATCAGGATCAGGCTGATTGCGGCCTGCAGGATTTCGTAGACGCTCCACCGCTGGTCACCGAAGACCACAAAGCCGACCAGCAAAGCGATTGTCGCCGTGGTCAATTGTTTGAGCACAGACATGGAAAGCGCCGCGCGGGAGCGGCTCACTTGCAGGATAGGCTCGACCTTCTGCTCGAAGACATCGATATTGTCCTGAAATTCGCGCGAGAGAAATTTCCCGATCTCCTGGTAGACACGATCGACGTAAGAGGCCAAGGCCAGGAGAGCCAGCAGCGGAAGCATCGCGAGCGCGACGGTCCAGTTCATGCACTCCTCCGCTTCGTGTTCGGCGCATGTACTCTGCGCCCTCCATCCGACAATCCGCTGTTGCCATGCGCTTCCGCCCTCTCGATCAGGGACATGTGTAGATTCAGCCGCCGCCGCAACTGGCTCTCTTTTTGAGCCATCTCGCCGTGATCATGCTCGTGATCGAAGCCCGCCAGATGAAGAACGCCGTGCAGCACCAGAATCTTCACCTCTTCCGCCACAGAGTGCCCAAGGTTTGCGGCGTTATCCCGAGCAATGTCGGCGGAGATCGCGACTTCTCCGGCAACACGCTTGGTCTGGCGGTTTGTCGACGGCGAAGAGGGAAACGACAACACGTCCGTGGGTTTGTCGGCTCCTCGGAATCTCCGATTGAGAGAGCGCAACTCCTGGCTGTTGGTTACTAATACATTCACCGTGTCGCGCAGAAGCACAGCCCGTCTAGCTCGCAACACAAAGCGCTCGAGCGTTGACCGGCTCAGCCCGGCGATTCTCTTTCGGAAGATAACCAACTTTTTCTCAGCGTTTATCAAGTTTGATCGCGTCTTCGATACAGCGGCCTGCGATACGATCGATTACGCATAAAGAGAATCAGGAGGGCTCGATTTTCAGCTCTCCAGCGCGCTTAAGTTTGTTCTCCCGAAGCGGGGAATCTGTCACCCGAGTCCGCCTCCGAGTTTTTTCGATCGGCGTTTTTCACTCCCGGGCCCCCGGCCTCAGGGCTCTTCCCGCCTGCAAGCAGTAGCATCTGCTGCTCGGCAACATGAGTCTTGTGTTCGTCATAGGCGCGGATGATGCGCTGCACCAGGTGATGCCGCACTACGTCCGCTTCGTCGAAGTGAACAAAGGTCAAGCCCTCCACTCGGTTCAAGATGTCGATGGCTTCGAGCAAGCCGCTGCGGCGAGCATTGGGCAAATCAATCTGCGTGATGTCTCCGGTAATTACCGCCTTGGAGTTGAATCCAAGGCGGGTGACGAACATCTTCATCTGTTCCGAAGTGGTGTTCTGCGCTTCGTCGAGGATCACGAACGAGTCGTTCAGCGTGCGTCCGCGCATGAACGCGATGGGGGCAATCTCGATGACATTTTTCTCCAGATAACGATCAACCTTTTCCGGATCGAGCATGTCATAGAGCGCGTCGTATAGAGGACGGAGGTAGGGATCGATCTTATCCTGCAACGTGCCCGGCAAAAATCCCAACCGCTCGCCCGCTTCCACCGCCGGACGCGCGAGAATAATCCGGTTTACCCGCTTGGCCAGTAGCGCAGAAATTGCCATGGCTACAGCGAGATAGGTCTTGCCTGTGCCCGCCGGGCCAATGCCGAAAACCATGTCATGCTTCTCGATCGCCTCGACGTAGCGACGCTGATTCACGCTCTTCGGTTGCACCATGCGCCGTCCCAGCGAGCGCTGGCGCCCGGCGTCGGCGAGTCCGCGCAAAGTCACAGTCGAATCCGCCGTCAGCACGCGCAACATGCTGTTGAGATCGCCATTATTGAAAGCGTATCCGGAGCGCTGCAGGCTTTCGTAATCCGCGAAGACCTGTTCGGCGCGAGCCACGTCGCGCGGCGCGCCTTCCAATTCGATGGCATTCGAGCGCAGGTCAATCGTGACGTTCAGGCCATCTTCCAACAGCCGCACATTCTCATCGCGTGTGCCAAACAGAGCCTCGATGTTGGGACTAATTCCAATATTTTTCTTCATTCAGTCTCTTTGCGGAAACACATGTAAGAACAGGAATGCGCACACCGCAACCACTTCGCAGACAAAACAGGATTATGCTTGGAGACGGGACCAGCCGGGATGCTCATGCCCAGGGGGCAAGTCACTACCATTGGTTAGAGCGTACCCCGCGCCGGGGTGAGAGTCAATGGCGCGACGGAAGCGTTTGACCAGTCAAGACTTAGTCCCGTAGAATAAGCCATTCGGTTCTCGCCGGAATATCTCTCTGTATACGCAAAGGGTACAAAGCAAACATGGCTAACCATCATTCGGCGCTCAAACGCGCCCGTCAGACCGTAAAGCGCACCGCGACCAACCGCGCTAATACCTCCCGCCTGCGCACCGCCCTCCGCACTCTGCGCGAGACCATCGACAAGGGCGACAAGCAAGCCGCCGAGCAGACCTATCGCCAGACAGTGTCGGCGCTCGACAAGGCGATCCAGAAGGGCACGCTGCACGGCAATACGGCGGCGCGGTATAAGTCGCGGCTGGGCGCTCGGGTTAGTGCGATGAAATAGTGGTCGGTCTTAGCCACTCGCCGGGAAGTAAAATAGCGTCAGGACTCAGGAAGTTTCTGAACTTTTGAAAAAGCCCTCGCCCTTCCTGCCGAAGCACGCGCCGCACTTGCCGGCTCCCTGCTCGAAAGCCTTGACGATACCGTCGATGCCTCCGCCGAAGAAGAATGGAACCAAGAAATCGCACGCAGAATCCAGGAACTGGATTACGGCAATGTAAAGCCCATCCCGTGGACGGAAGCGCGGCGTCAGGTTTCGGCAATCCTTATAGTGCAGTAGGCGTTAAGCCGCTTGATGTTCATCCCGCCGCGGGTGAAGAATGGAAATCCGCGGTGTCTTGGTATCTAGAGCGGAACGAGACTGCGGCAGTGAACTTCGTCACCGAAGGTGATCAGGCGATCGATTGGATCGCGGCATCTCCCCGGCGTTGGCCAAAAGGGTCTTCGCGGAACGCGCAAGTTCGTCTTCGAGGCGCTTTCGGTTCGCGATTGTTTACCGCGAGAGAGAAACGGACATCCCAGTCCTGGCTATTGCGCATGGGCACAGGCGACCGGGATACGGGAAGGATCGAGTCTAGTCCCGCGAAACCATTCGCCTAACGCAAATTCCTGAACGGCTCACTAAATGCGGGGCAACAAGAAGCCGGTGTGCTGGCAGTGCTCCCGGAAGTCTGCTCCGAACTGGGCGGAAAGTATGGTCTCTTCTCGCTTAGCCTTAATCGAATGAGCCAGGATGATCAGGCAAATCCCAACCACGCATCGCCATCGGTCAATCGCCAGAGCTGAGCCGATCGCGGCCAAATCCACTCCCGAATAGATGGGATGCCTGAGGCGCGCATACGGCCCGGTGCGGATCAGCTTGTGATCTTCCTTTACCGTGATGCGAGCGCTCCAATACTGCCCCAGATGCCAGCGCGCGGAGCCAGGGCGATCCCAACCCAGGTGAGCGCCACGCCGGTGATGTCAAGAGCGTAGGTGCGAGGCAGGACTTTATGCCCGAGAATCCCGATCCCCGCTTCGTTACTGAAGAGCAGAACGAATCCCACGATTTGCGAGAAGAGGATGCCGTAGCGCGAGACAAACGACTCCGTTCGTACCGTGCGCCGAGTCTTGAGCGCACCCACAGACCAGTAGATGAGGAAGACAATCCAGGGGCCTTCGATGAAATAGTGCCACGTCATTTTTGATCGCGCCCGGAAGCTGAGGGCGAACGGCTGACAGGTGACAGCCGTTCTTCACACCGGCAACTGATTCTGCATCCATCCCGGTGCTTCCAGCTTGGGTTCAGTAGTGAGATCAATCACCAGGCGCTCCAGCACCATCCGCTTGCTCACGGGACTAGAACGCAGGGCGAGATCGGCTCTTGCTACCAGGCGAATCGCGCGCGTCAAATCGCGCCGCGACTTGTAGCGGCGCGCTTGCTTGATGATGTCGTCAGCGGCGAATGGCGGCACGCGGAAGCCCTGCCATAACGCGGCCCAGAGCATGCGCTGATCGCGGACGTTCCGCTCGAGAATCACCAGCATCTGGCGGAAGGTTTTCGCCAGCATGTAGACGTGCCCGATGGCGGCTTCTTCGCCGTCCCCCGAAGACAGCATTGCATCCAGCACTTCGAGAGCGCGCACGCGGTCTTTGGCGGAGATGGCGTCGGTCAGCTCATACAGGGAGCGCTGTTTGGCGGCAAGCACCATGGTTTCCACGTCACCTAGGGTAATGCGATCTCTGGCGCCGACGTAGAGCATGAGCTTGTCCAGTTCATTCGAGATCATCATCATGTCGCCGCCCAGGGCATCGACAAGTTCGCGCGCGCCGTCGGCTTCGATCTTCACCGCGCGGCTCGTGCAATACTCGGAGATCCAGCGCACCGCCTCGCCTTCTTCCACGCGTGCCAGTTCGACGATGCCGCAATACTGGCCCATGGTTTCGCGGATGCGCTGGTACCGCTCCTTGTCCTGCATCTCCATGCGGCGCACGTCGGCGGGGATGCTGATGTGATCGGCGACGAAAACGATCAGCGCGTCAGGATTCGGATTTTGGCAATATTCTTCGATGGCTGCAAGTTTTTCTTCGTGAGAGCCGCGGCCGAAAAGATTCTTCACTCCGCGCACGAAAAATACCTGGAATGGCGCCATCAGCGAAGGCGTGCGAGCACGATCGAGAACGTCGGCAAGGTCGTTTTCTGCCAGATCGAACTCGAAGAGGCTGAAGTCGCGAACACCGACCGGAACCAGGTGTTCGAGTATGGCGTGACGGAAGCGCTTGCGGAAAAAAGCTTCGTCGCCAACGAATACATAGGCGGGACGCAATTTGCGCGACTGCAGCTCGCTGACAAACCGCTCCGCCTGTGCGAACGCCCGCATCAGAACTCCTCAGTTGAATTAAGCTTTGCCACAAACTCTAACATCTAGAAGCCCTCCAGAATGTTGGAAACCAGTGTACGGGCAAAATCCTGGGAGAGCCGGCGGAAAGCGGGCGAATTCTCCTCGAAAAAGCTGGTCAGATCCTGCGAAACTTCGTACTGCTCACGAAAAAGATAGGACGAATTCTGGTAAAGCAGCTTACCTTGGCGGTCAGTGAGTGCCACTTTCATGCTAACCACGACCAAAACGCTGGCGGCTTGCCCGGTCGCGGAGTTGTAGGTGAGCGGCGTAGAAGAGGCGGAGAGCACAGTACCGCGCAGCGTGGCATCGGCACCATCGCCGGAATCGTTGAGAATGTGATAGTGCGTACGCGTCGCAAACTCGCGTACCACGGATGACGTGAGCAGCTGTTCGATGCGATACTCTCTGGTCTCGTTTGCGAAGGCAGGCACGGCAATGGTCTTAACGTTCTCGGGAAGCTGCAAAGAGTGGCCAGCCGTGTGATATCCGCAACCCACGCTCGCCACGAGCAATGCCAGCCACGCAGCACTACGGGATATCATTGGATTTTTCCCAAAGGACGGGTCGAGGTCATGCACTCGGCACACTCCACGGCAGTCATCGCTGCGATGCGCAGGTTGTCGCCGGCGGCCCAGAGCCAAACTCCATTGGACCGCGCCGGATCGCTCTTCACCGAGACCAGAATGTTGGCCTGACCCGCCGTGTTGACATTGCTCGGCTGCGAATCGTCGTCCGTTCCGGCCAGTCTCACGTGGTCTCCCGTTAGCGCCTGCAGCAATTTCTCCGGATCGACGGTTTGCTCCATCTCCAGAAAAATGGCTAGGGCATGGCCATGGAAAACTGGAGGCTGAATGACCATCAAAGCAGGCTGCGGCTCCTCGGATCCGGCAAGCTTTTGATAGTGACGTCGCACGCGCGCTTCAAGCGAGTCCATCGATAGCCGCGATTTCTGCCCGTACCGTGCAACCATGTTGAATGCGACCTGTACATCGAACACATCCTTAGGCAGCGACTGGAACGATAACAGGTTGACGGTCTGCTGATGCAACTCGTCCATGCCCTTCTGTCCCTGCTCAGAGGCGGGCTCGAACACCGTAGCCACGACATTCCTTATGACACCAGCTTTGCGCGCCCGCAGGAGCAACAGAGCCAAAGTCACGGCCGCGGGATGGGCCACCACACATGGAGCTGGCTGCAATTCGGGCTGCCACATCCGTCCGAGCTCGCGCTCAATCCAGAGAGAACGAACCTGAGCGCCGGCTTCCTCTTCGAGGGCGCCAGAAAGATCGATGATCCCGCTGCCCGCGTCGCGAGCTCGTTTCCAATTATTACGCGTACACTCCGCGTCGGCCGCAAAGAAGGTGAAGTCCACGTGCGTAAACTGCTCTGCACGCACGCTCTGGATGAAGTTGATCTCGTCACCGGTCGCCTCAAGCTGGCCAATCGATTCGTCATCGTCCAGCAGGCGCACATCGACGGCGGGAAAATTGCGCTCATTGATCATCTCGGCAACTTCTTTCCCCTTGAGCGTGGCTGCGCCGACGATCGCCACACGATAGAGCTGTCCGCGCCCGCTGGAAGATGAAGACGCGGACGGCGACGCGATTTTTGGGGGGGAGCTCATGACGTCTGCGAAGCCTCCTTGTAGGCGGGAGGCGGAGGCCTTCTCTTGCGACGGAACATCCACTGCAACCGCCAGAACACACCGGAAAAGGTATACAACAGCGCCACGGCGAAGAGCACTGGCTTCGAAAAGAACCAGATGCTGGCAAACAAGGCGCCCAGCAGAATGATCAAACGAAATGGACGGCGTGATCCGAAATCAATGTCTTTGAAGCTGTAGAATCGCCAGGTGCTTACCATCAGGTAGCCCACTGCGGCGACCATTGCCAGCCACGTCATCGCGGTGTACCAGGATTCGAGCGGAACCCCCGATTGAAAATGAACCACAGCTGCGATTACTCCGGCGCCCGCCGGAATGGGCATGCCGACGAAGTATTTCTTTCCCGGCCGTCCCGGGTTGGAAGGCTGAGGGTTTAACGTGATGTTGAATCGCGCCAAGCGGCTGGCTCCGGCCATCAGAAACAAGAAGGCCGCGATGGCACCCAGTTGAGTGAGCTTGATATTCCAATCGGTGAGTGCGACGGGCGGCATCAGATGAAATCCCCAGGTCCAGGCCAGCATTGCGGGTGCGACCCCAAATGTGATCACATCCGCCAGGGAATCCAGTTCTTTGCCAAAGTCGCTGCTGGTACCGGTCATGCGGGCAACGCGTCCATCCAGGCCGTCAAATAAAACCGCGAATCCGATGGCTTTGGCGGCGTTGTCTAAGTGCCAGGAACTCACGGCGCTCGCGTGGACAACTTCCAAGATGGCGTAGAAACCCGCAGCCATATTTCCCGTGGTAAATAGCGAAGGGAGGATGTACATCCCTTTGCTCATACGTCGCGGATGTCGTCCCTCTTTTCGAAGATTCGGTGAAGCATCCATCAACGCGCCCTTTCGGGGATGGAGCGGCGCCCGGCACTTGCAAGTTCCCCTTGAGGCAGCAAGTAGGCGAGGACGCTCGCGCCGCCGTGAACCCGGTCACCAACTTTCACTTGCAAACCGGCGGAAGCGTTAACCAGCACATCCACGCGCGAACCGAACTTGATCAGGCCCACGCGCTGGCCACGCTCCAACCGGTCGCCAACTTTCGGATGAAAGACGATTCTTCGTGCCAGCAATCCGGCGATCTGCCTGAAGACGACAGCCTGGCCTTCGCCCTCCACGCGAACCATATTCTGTTCGTTCTGCTCCGCCGAAGCCTGATTCATCGCGTTGAGGAACTTTCCCCGCTGATAGCAAACTTCGCGGACGATACCCTCGATCGGCGACCGGTTCACGTGCACATCGAACACGCTCAGAAAGATACTGATCCGCGCCTGCTTGTCGCCGTCCACGGTTACCCACGAAATGTCCGTCACTTTCCCATCTGCCGGTGATACCACGGCGCCTTCCGAATTTGGGATAACGCGTTCGGGATCGCGGAAAAACCAAAGGAAGAAGATGGCCAGCAACGAGGGAATGAGCGTCCAGGCAAGACTGGCAAACCAACCTAGCAGAAATGCGGCGGCAATCAGAGCCAGCGCGTAATAGTAGCCGTCACGAACCATGGGGGTCAGAGCTTAATTATAGAGCAAGAGGCGGAGCGCACTGGCCCGCTTTCATACAGAAATGTGTGCGTCCAAATCGTAAGTCTAAATAAAGAAAGGCGCTGAGGAGCGCCTGCGGATAGATACAAAACCACTCTCGCGGCGACAGCCGCTCTTGGAAGGGCCAGGAAATTATGCTACGTGAGTGCCGAACTGTTGCCGATACTGCCGTTCGATGGACTGCATCTGGTCTTTGAGACGCAGTTTCAGCTTCTTCAGACGAACTTCTTCCAATTTTTCGTCTTCGCTGAGATAACGTTTTTGGGTGAGAGAATCAAGACGTGTGGAATATTGCATGTGTTCCTGAGCTAGCTTGCGAAATTCATCGTGATTGCTCAGGAGAGTGTCATTCGAAGTCAGCATCCAGCAGACCTCCAACCGGGGGATTTTATACGCTCAAGTTACCACAGCCCTAAAAACGGTTCAATGCCGAAATCTGGTGCAGTCTCGTTATGAGAAAACTCTAAGCTCCCCACCAAAAACTTGTCCCGCGCCCACGTTTTCGGAGCGTTCTCCGAAGCAATCAGGGGGCAGGTGAGTCGAAACCCCTCCCTGCCTGGAGTTCGCGCAGCCTAAAGCGCTGTAGTTTGCCAGTGGCAGTTCTGGGAAGTTCGGAAACAAACTCAATCCACCGCGGGCGTTTGTACGCCCCGATCCTTTGTACTACCCAGTCTTGCAGGTCGGCAACAAGTTCGTCATTCGGGTGGAAACCTGGATTTACCACCACATAGGCCGCCGGCTTCGTAAGCCGGCTTTCATCGTCGCGAGAGATGACCGCCGCTTCTCGAATCGCCGGATGCGCCATCAGAGCACCCTCAACCTCGGCAGGGCTAAGCCAGCGGCCGTTCACTTTGAACAGGTCATCCGCGCGGCCGACGTACCAAAAGTAGCCATCCTCATCCTGGTAGTATCTGTCTCCGGTTCGGAACCAGTGACCCTCAAAGGTATCCTTGGTTTTCTGACGTTGGTTCCAATAGGCGGAGCAAGTCGAGTCTCCCTTGATCATAAGAGCGCCAATTTCCCCAGGCGCAATCGGTTCACCCTCCTGGCCAACGATCTTTGCCTCGTATCCGGGAATGATCTCGCCGCTTGATCCGGGGCGCACTCCTCCCGCGCGATTGGAAATCACGATGTGCAGAGTCTCCGTGGAGCCCAAGCCTTCCAGGATTTCCAGTCCGAAGCGCCGTTTGAAACGCTCAAGCAAGGGGACAGGCAGTGATTCGCCGGCCGAGATAGCTTGACGCACGCAAGACAGGTCAAACTCGATCCCGCTCGCACTCTCGTGGGCCAACAAGGCCGCATAGTTCGACGGTAGCGAAAAGAATAGGGTCGGCTGATACCGTTCAATATCCGCGAAGATCCCGGCCGGTGTAGGCCGCGCCGGAGAAAGGATTGTCGTAGCGCCGCAGGAGAAAGGAAAATAACCGCCATTGCCCAGGCCGTACGCGAAAAATAGTCGGGCTACGCTATAGCAGCGGTCCTGTTCGTTCATCCGCAGAATTCCCTTGGCGTACAACTCCGAACACACCACCATGTCGCGATGAAGGTGTACGCAGGCTTTGGGCACTCCGGTACTTCCGGAGGAGTAAAGCCAGAAGGCAGCATCATCTCTGCTGGTGATCTCGGGATTCAGTTCCGGAGATGCCGCGGCCATGAGCCCGGCCAGGCAAGAGTCGCCTTGGTTCGATCCACCGGCAACTACAATCTGCCGGAGGTATCTGAGTTTCTCCCGCGATATCAGTTGCACTACCGGCAGCAAGGCTTCACTCACCAGCAGGACGCGCGCCCGGGTATCGTTGAGAAGGTATTCGTACTCGTGCGGCTTCAGAAGCGTGTTGGCGGGTACGGCGACCGCACCGATTTTAATAACGGCGAAAAAGGAATACAGAAACTCAGGAGTGTCCTCGAGCAAGAGAACAACACGTTCCTCCTGGCGCACTCCGAGTTGGCGAAGCGCGTTACCCGTACGATTGGTGCGCTCGAGCAGTTGCTGATAGGTTACCTGGTCATCGCCGCTCTCAATCGCGATTCTGTCTCCCCTGCCTTCGAGAACGTTACGGTCCACGAAATAGGCAGCGACATTAAAAATTTCTGGCACCGCGATCAAGGGTTATGCACGCTTCTCCGTCGCAGACTTTCCCGCAAGCATCCACCCACGAATTGGCGGGGAAGTATAACACGAAAAGAAAACCCGGCCGCCGCGCCGATGCGGCAATTAAGGTTAATGATCGTCGCCGGTCTTTTACTGCTCAAACAAGGCTCAGACGGCACAGAATTGCATCTTCCAAAGGACTGCTGTAGTAATTCTTGCGCATTCCCGTTTCCTCAAAACCCACCCTTCGATACAACTTCCGCGCATTTTGATTCGACGTGCGAACCTCCAGAAATATGCCAGTGCCATGTTCCGCACGTACGTGCGCGACAAACGCAGACATGAGTAGGCTCCCTAGGCCGTGGCGACGCGCCATTTCGGCAACAACGATATTTTCCAACTCCCACTCGCCTTCCATGCGGTGCGCCATAAGGAATCCAAGAGTTTCCGGCGTTTTACTTGGAGTATCCGGCTGCGCTTCGCGCTCCTTTTCAATCACCCATAGCAAGCGTTCCGACCGCGACTGACTGTTTGTGGTAACAAACAGATTCTCATACCGCTGCAACGACCAGTGCGCCGCGGTCGGACTGCTGCGATCAAGGTCCCTTATGGCGGGAATATCTGCGACGTTGGCCCGTCTAACGTGCAAGCTAGGATCTGCTTTTCTCGAGTATCTCGGCGTCGGTACGACGGATGTAGTTCGCCTCCAGCCGCTCAGGCGGTACGATCACTCCTGATTGAACCTTGCGCCACCCCAATCGCACAACCACATCGGCGGAGATGGGCGGCAGCGTTGACACCGGTAACCCTGCCGCGACAGCCGCATCGGCTAGAACGGAGTCAGGAGTAACCACGGCCCATCCTCTCGCTTGGGCAAGGAACTCGTCCTTGCTCAAAATGCGCTCTTGCGGAACCTGGCCAGCTTTAGCCGGGATTTCATACTCGCCAACATATACATCGCGTCGGCCCGCATCCAGTGCAGCCATAATCTTGCCTTGCGCGCCACTGGCGAAGGCGCACGCCTCCAGTAGCGACACTGCGGCAATGGGCTTGGCCAAAACTTCCGCCAGAGCCTTGACCGCCGCCAGGCCGATTCGCAGCCCGGTGAACGACCCTGGCCCCGAAGCCACGGCGAAGGCGTCGAGGTCGCCTTTAGTGAATCCGCGGCGGGAAAGCAGCGCCGCGATTTGAGGGACAAGCTGGGCTGAAAAAGTGCCACCAGCGAGCGCCACAACGTCGATGACCTCGACATCGCTGCTATCGGCGGTTCGGTCTCCAGCCCGCGCCAGAGCGATGCTGCCGTTCTTGCCGGAAGTATCGATGGCGAGAAGAAGCATGAAAAAATCTTGCCTATCCGTGGATATCCGCGAAAATCGGTGGCCGATCTTGCTTTTGCCTACCCCTCGACCAGTTCGAGAAGCACGCCACCCGTACTTGACGGATGAATGAAAACGTATTTGTGGCCACCCGCCCCGGTTTTAACTTCGTCCGAGACCAGGCGCACGCCGCCTCGTTTTAGCCGATCCACAGTGGCTGGCAAATCAGCAACCCGCAGGCAGACGTGATGTAGGCCTTCCCCGCGCTTGGCGATAAACTTTGCGATCGCTGAATCCTCCGACGTTGCCTCCAGCAGTTCCAACCGGCTTTCGCCCACCGGGACCATCACGAGCCGCACCTGCTCATGCTCAACAGTCTCTTCGGCGGAAATACTCAGCCCCAACTTCTCGTAGATGGTCTTCGCCGCCGCCAACGACCTCACCGCTATTCCGAGATGATCGATTTCAGCCATTAGTCCTTCCCTACGTTCGCTGCGATCTCCTCAACCAGAGTGTAGGGATCGCGTTTGTGCTCGGCCACTTCAGCGGCATAACGAGCGATAGTGCCATCCTGCATTTGTCCGCGAGCTTTTTCCAGCAACGCATCGCGCAGCATCTCAATGAGACGCTCTCGCCAGTTTTCAACACTTTTATTGAGTAGCAGGTTCGCTTTTTGCAGATACGATTCATAGTCCGCAACGGCGCCCGCCAATTCTTCGGTGCCGATTCCCTGACTCGCGACGGTCTTCACGATGGGCGGCGTCCAACGATCACTGCGCGTGGCCAGCGACTGCAAGGTACGGATCTCGCGCTCCACGTGTTCTGCGCCATCGCGGTCACTTTTGTTGATCACGAAGATATCGGCAATTTCCATGATGCCAGCTTTGATCGTTTGTACATCGTCACCCATGCCCGGAACCAATATCAAGATCGTGACATCGGCCAGCCGCACGATGTCGACTTCATCCTGGCCCACGCCGACGGTCTCAATCATTATGACGTCGCGACCGGAAGCGTCCAGCACAGTTGTGACATCAGCGGTAGTGCGCGCGAGGCCGCCGAGGGAGCCGCGCGTCGCCATGCTACGAATATAAATCCCTGGATCGGAGAAATGTTCCTGCATGCGGATGCGGTCGCCCAAAATCGCGCCGCCCGTGTAAGGGCTGGTTGGATCCACGGCAACGATGCCTACAGTGCGGTTGTCCTTGCGATAGAAGCGGGCAAGATGATCTACCAGCGTACTCTTCCCCGCTCCCGGCGGCCCCGTCAGCCCGAGCACCCTAGCTTTCCCGCTATGCGGAAATAACCCCTTCAGCAGCTCAGACCATCCCGAAGCGTGGTTCTCCACGGTGGAGATGGCGCGAGCTAGGGCGCGCACGTCGCCGGAGCGGAGCTGGTCGATTAGCGATGGGAGATTGGGGTTCAAACGATCAGTGTAAAGCAGACGGCGAAGGCGAAGAAGGTGAAATCCGCGGCATCCGTCAGTTTCCGAGTAACAGCCCCCACATTGGCGGGCGATTCTGGCATAGTGAGTGATATGGCGTACAACAACAGTTAGTCCGAATCACTCGGCGCGAGCAGCGTGAAAACAAAACATCAGGAAACGGCGTAAGTTCTCCGATAGAGTAGGATCACAGCTCTCCGCCGGAACTCTGCTACAGCGTAGGGCGCGAGATTCCGAACTTCTTCATTTTGTACGCGAGGCCTGTCCTATTCAGGCGTAGCAGGGCCGCCGCTCCGCGAGCTCCTCCAACAACCCAGTTGCTCTCGCGCAGCGCCCTTAGAATCAATTCTCGCTCCACTTGTTCCAGCGCACTGCCGTCACCAGCGGCGCAGACATCGACAACGGTGGTGATGTCCGTTAACGGCACCCGCAGCGATGGACCGGGAGACAACAGTACGGCTCGCTCCATAAGGTTCTGCAACTCCCGGATATTGCCTGGCCAAGTGTGCCGGGAAAGGGCCTCCATTGTTTTCCTGGGGATACTTTCAATATGCTTTCCCATGCGTTGAGCGTACTTGTTGGCAAAATGGCGGATGAGACCCTCAATGTCATCACGGCGCTCGCGTAGCGGTGGGACAGCAATCGGAAACACGTTCAAGCGATAATAAAGATCACTGCGAAATTTCTTTTCCGCTAGCATTGGAGCTAGGTCGGCATTCGTCGCTGCCACCAAGCGAACATCGACTCGTTGGGTGCGCGTGCTACCTAAACGCTCGAACTCCCGTTCTTGTAAGACTCTCAGAAGCTTTGGTTGCAACTCGAGCGGAATGTCCCCAACTTCGTCAAGAAAAAGAGTTCCTTTGTTTGCCAGCTCGAATCTCCCGATTTTTTGCGCTATCGCGCCCGTGAACGCGCCTTTTTCGTGGCCAAACAATTCGCTTTCCAGAAGTCCTGAGGGGATGGCGGCACAGTTCACTTTAACGAACGGATGATTCTTGCGAGGGCTCAGGTCGTGAATTGCACGTGCGATCAACTCCTTGCCAGTCCCCGTCTCGCCCCGAATAAGGACCGATGAGTCGGCCGGTGCCACGATCTGAACATCTTCGAGCACGGCTTTCAGGCGTGCATTATTCCCGACAATGCCTTGAAAGGTATTCCCGACGATAGTTTCATCCAGGGAGAGGTTCTGTTCAGCCAACCGGTCCCTTGACTCACCAGCGTGTTGGCACGTCAAGCGGCTGTTGACCGGAAAAAAGATGGGGTTGGCTGTTTCCTCGCATGGATTATCCTCGATCGAGTCAAGCCACGGTGTCTCCTGTACTGCCGGGCCCCGAACAAATATGTTTTCCATGACTCCTCCTGTTCTCCCAACGAGCTTATTCGTCTTTGTGCCATATATGACATCTGCTTATCCGGTAATCCAGACTGCCGCGGCAAGCGGCCGGAAGAATCGTGCTGTCAGGCGGCTACCAACAGCCGGCGTGAGAACCACCATCCACGTGCAATACCTCTCCGGTTACTTGGCGTGCCCGTACCAGATAAAGAACGGCATCGACAACGTCTTTTACTTCCGCGATCTTTCCCATTGGCTGCCTTGTCTTGAGAGAGTCCTTGGGACCATCCTTGTGCAGCGGTGTGTCCACCACACCGGGGGCCACGGCGTTGAAGCGGACTCCTTTTTTTGCATACTCGATTGCGAGGCTCCGGATCAATGTATTCAGGCCACCCTTCGTCATCATTGAAACCGAGGCGTTTAGGCCGGCGATGGGCTGATCGGCAAGCGCCGCAGAGATAGTCACAACGTTTCCCGATTTTCGTTTCAACATCTCCTTCACCGCGAGCTGTGTCATGTAAATGAATCCCAGAAGGTTGACCGAGATCAGTGCATTGACGTCCTCGGTAGTAAAGTCTATGAAGGGTTTGGTGCGTAAGATCCCGGCGTTATTCACCAGAACATCGATCGTTCCGTAGCGTTCGATCGCTGCGCCGACAGTTTTGGCAGCGGTGTCCGGCTTACCAATATCTCCATCGACGAGAACCAGGCTGGGTGAGGCAGTTAACCACCGAGTAACATTACGAGAGGTTGCGACGACGTTATAACCTTCCTTCAGGAAGGCCTCGACCAGACCCGCACCAATACCCTGCGATGCTCCTGTGACGATTGCCGCTTGTTTATCTGACATACACCGAACCTTATTTGAAATTCGGACTCGAAGCACAGTCACGATTAAGCCAGAAGCGGGGAGAGGAATCTATTGGACGATGGTATTGACCGATACCTTCGCATCAGTTCGCGCGGCGAGCGCAATCATAGTTTGTTGTCAAGAAAGGTGCGGACAGCGGTATCCACCAAACGAACTCCATGATTGTCTCCAGCAGGGACTCTGCTGCCGTAATGAGCTTGACCTCTTTCCGACCTCGCTGTACGTGATCGTTGCGGGTCGTCGCCAGCGTTACGCGACATGAGCTTAGAGGGTCCGTGGCGGAATATTGCTCAGCCATGGTGGGCTTCTTGCTTGCGAACTACCCGACTCCAGTACCATTGTCAATTTGAATCGTCATGTTTCGAGGGCAAGACGAGCACAACCAAGCATATTCGAGCGGATGTGGCGTGAAGGCTAGGCTGGTCCTCATGTCGGCGGCAAACCAATACCAAAGCACAATGGACGCCCTCCGCTGGAATGACGCATCATTGCATCTGTGCCAGTCAAACGTTCACTCGTATCCGTGGTCGATGACGATGAATCTGTGCGGGAGTCCCTACCCGACTTGCTGAGGGAGTTTGGCTATGCAGTTCGTGCGTTTTCGTCGGCGGAGGAGTTCCTTGCGTCCGATTCTATCGACGAAACCAGCTGTTTGATCCTCGATGTCGCTATGCCGGGCATGACTGGACCCGATCTGCAACGGAACCTGAACCTTCGCGGCCAAAGGCTCCCGATCGTTTTCATCACTGCGAACAGAGATGAGACGGTCTGCACGCGAGCACTCGAATACGGTGCGGTGGCGTTCCTGTTCAAGCCATTTAGCGACACAGCACTGCTTGAGGCACTCGATAAAGCGCTTCGAGTGAGGTGAGCCATCCGCCACGCGGTAGGGCGAGAGTATACTAGTGAATTCAACGCGCGCCCTCGTCGTGAATTGGGGTTAGCACCCATGTCGCCCGCCACACCAATTGTGTTCGTTGTCGACGACGACGTCTCCGTGCGCGAATCGCTCGAATTGTTGATCCGCTGCCAAGGCTGGCAGCCGGAGACATTCGAATCCGCTCAAGAATTCCTCAACCGCCCACGAGCCCTGGTTCCGAGCTGCCTGGTACTTGACATTTCTCTACCAGGCCTCAATGGTCTCGAGGTGCAGAAGCGTGTCGCTATCGAACGGACTGACATGCCGATCATTTTCATAACGGGACACCGCGACGTACCCATGACGGTTCAAGCCATGAAGGCCGGCGCTGTCGAATTCTTGACGAAACCATTCAGTGATGAAGTGCTGTTGACCGCCGTCCGGCAAGCCCTCGAACGCAGCCGCGTCGCACTCGATCAAGAGGCGCAGATAAAAGCGCTCCGAGACGGTTACGCTTCCCTCACCCATCGCGAACGGCAGGTCATGGCATTAGTGGTCTCAGGCCTGTTGAATAAGCAAGTCGGCGGCGAACTGGGCATCAGTGAGATCACGGTGAAGGCGCACCGAGGTAGGGTGATGCAAAAGATGAAGGCTGAATCTCTTGCCGACTTGGTGAAAATAGCTGCAAAGCTCCGGTTTGCACGGGCGGAGCGCCCTAATATCCGCCTCGCCGGTTGACCCTATGTGTCGGCTATGACTTTATCCCCATTTCCCAAGGCCAACGGTCTGAACGGGATCCCTGTTGATGCTACTTACGCCTAACAGTCTGGGTATGGGCTGCCCTGCAGAAGGACCGGATGCCCCCGCGACAACTGCTGTCTCCTTGGCTGGCACGCGTGACCCCTCGTTTGCTGCGGATTCAATGCGCAGTTTCGATCTACCCCCGAATGAGGAGGCGAAACAAGAGGACGTCGGTATTGCCGATCCCTTCATATCAGCCGCGGCGTCCAGTGATGGCGGGCGACGCTCAAACAGCTTCCCGCCCTGACACGGCGGGAAGGAGTGATGATGGCGGTGATGATCGTGGCGCACGCCATCGAAACCAGCGCCGGATCGTGCTTCACTGCGGTCGTCCTGATCCCGCTGTGTGCTCCTTGTGTACTTTTTGTGTAGTTCGCAATTAGGCTGTTCGATTTCGCCAACTTTTCCAACCCCTTTTGCGAAGTCGATAGCTCTCCTTTTCGCTGAGCTCAGGCAAGGTCATAGCGATCAAGGTTCATTGCCTTGTTCCACGCAGCCGCGAAGTCCTTCACAAACACATGCTTCGAGTCGTCACATGCATAGACTTCTGCGATCGCCCGGAGCTGGGAATTGGAACCGAAGACAAGGTCGGCACGCGTGCCCGTCCATTTGATTTTATCCGTTGCACGATCGCGCCCTTCAAAGACGCCATCGGATGTGGAGGAGGCTTGCCACTTCGTATTCATGTCGAGCAGGTTGACGAAGAAATCATTCGTCAGCGTCTCAGGCCGGTTGGTGAAGACGCCGTGTTTGGCCTGCCCGAAGTTCGCGTTCAGGGCGCGCATGCCGCCGACGAGAACCGTCATCTCGGGCGCGGTCAGTGTCAGCAACTGCGCCCGATCCACCAGCAACTCCTCAGCCGACAGGACCTGCCCGCCGCGGAGATAGTTGCGGAACCCGTCAGCGATCGGCTCCATTACCTCGAATGAGTGCACGTCGGTCTGCTCCTGCGAAGCATCCGTGCGCCCCGGCGAGAAGGGAATCTTCACGTCGTGCCCGGCCTTCTTCGCAGCTTCCTCGACGGCTGCGCAGCCGCCCAGAACGATGAGGTCAGCGAGCGAAACCTTCTTCGCTTTGCCTTTGTTCCCGTTGGACTGCGAGCTGTTGAACTCCTTTTGAATCGCTTCCAGCTTCGGCAGAATCTTCGCCAGCTCGGCCGGCTGGTTCACTTCCCAATCCTTTTGCGGCGCCAGGCGAATGCGCGCCCCGTTCGCCCCACCGCGCTTGTCCGAGCCGCGGAACGACGCCGCCGATGCCCAGGCAGTCTTGACCAGTTGGGAGATCGACAGTCCGGATTTCAGGATCTTCGCCTTCAGAGCAGCAGCGTCCTTCTCCCCGATCAATTTATGATCGACGGCGGGAACACGGTCTTGCCACACCAGAGGCTCGTTCGGAACGAGCGGGCCGAGGTACCGCGAGATCGGCCCCATGTCGCGGTGCGTCAGCTTGAACCACGCCCGGGCAAACGCGTCTGCGAACTGATCGGGATGCTCGTAGAAGTGCCGTGAAATCTTTTCGTAAGCAGGGTCGAGATGCAAGGCGAGGTCCGTGGTCAGCATGGATGGTGCATGACGCTTTGACGGATCATGCGCATCCGGCACCGTAGGGCTGCCTTTGCCATTTTTTGGTGTCCACTGATGCGCACCGGCCGGGCTCTTCGTCAGTTCCCATTCGTTGCTGAACAGGTTGGTGAAGAAGTTGTTGCTCCACTTCGTAGGCGTCGTGGTCCAAATCACTTCCAGTCCGCTACCGATAGTGTCCCCACCATGACCTTTGCCAAGTTTATTCTTCCATCCCAAGCCTTGATCCTCGATGTTGGCGCCTTCTGGTTCGGCGCCGACATATTGAGCGGGAACGCCAGCACCGTGCGTTTTGCCGAAGGTGTGACCGCCGGCAATGAGGGCAACGGTTTCCTCGTCATTCATCGCCATGCGCTTGAAAGTCTCGCGAATGTCTCGCGCCGCAGCGATTGGATCCGGCTTTCCATTCGGACCCTCGGGATTCACGTAAATCAGGCCCATTTGCACGGCGCCGAGAGGATTCTCGAGATCACGATCGCCACTGTAGCGCTCGTCCGCCAGCCATGTGCCCTCAGGCCCCCAGTTCAACTCTTCGGGCTCCCACACATCCTCGCGACCGCCGCCAAAACCGAACGTCTTGAAACCCATTGATTCCAACCCGACGTTGCCGGCGAGAATCATGAGGTCGGCCCAGGAGATTTTCCGCCCATACTTCTGCTTGATCGGCCACAGCAGCCGGCGCGCCTTGTCCAGGTTCACGTTGTCCGGCCAGCTATTGAGCGGCGCGAAGCGTTGCTGACCGGCTCCGGCCCCGCCCCGGCCGTCGCCGATGCGATATGTGCCCGCGCTGTGCCACGCCATACGGATGAATAGCGGCCCATAGTGGCCAAAGTCGGCCGGCCACCACTCCTGCGAGTCCGTCATCAAGGCATGCAGGTCCTTGATCACGGCATTCAGGTCGAGGCTCTTGAACTCTTCCGCGTAATTGAACTCCTTGCCCATCGGATCGGACTTTGGGGAATGCTGGTGCAGGACCTGCACGTTCACCTGATTCGGCCACCAGTCGGCATTCGTATAGGATTTGTGAGCGCCGTGCGCTACGGGGCACTTCGATTCGGTTGCCGTGTTTTTTTGCTTAGCTTCGGGAACCACGCTTCCTGATGAATTCGCGAGTGTATTTTCCATAATGTCTTCTTCCTTTTCCTTCTAAGATTGAATGGGAATTGCATAAAGAACCTACTTTTTTGCACGGCAGAGGCGGCAGAGGCCAAAGACCTCGACCAACGGCTGCGTCAGATCAAAGCCGTCCGGCACGTGCCGGGACAGCCGTTTGAAATCGATGAACTCTCCTTCGATGTCCTGCACCGATTTGCAGCGGGAGCAGACCAAGTGGTGATGAGGTTTGAGATTGCCGTCCACGCGCAATGTGGCCGCATGAGGAGTGACCTCTCGCAGCAACCCACACTCGATGAAAAGCCGCAAATTATTGTAGACCGTGGCCAGAGAAACGGATGGAATGCGGCGCCGGACCGCGGCGTAAATGTCTTCCGGAGAATAGTGGCCGTGGGAAGCGACGACGGCCTCATACACCACCTGACGCTGGTGTGTGACCGGCAAACCGTGTTTCGCGGCTAGTTCACGGAACTGTTCATGGGTTAGACGCATGGGTGAGGTGCGTGATTATCGGATGAGAATAATTATAAAACTGCCCAGAGCAGTGTCAACCGAAATCTTTCCTCACGCCCGCGCTTTGTCGATCATCGCGTCCCAGATGCCCTTGGATTTGAGAATGAGTTCAATCGCTTCGCGGACCGCACCATGGCCAGCGAGCGCTTTGGTGGTGTAGTCGGCGGCGCCCTTTACCTCGGGGACGGCGTCGCCCACCGCAACTGCGAGGCCGGCGCGGCGCATCAGAGGAATATCGGGAAGGTCGTCGCCGATATAGGCGACGGCAGAATCGGACAGGCCAGCCTTGCGAAGGATTTCTTCATAGGCCGGCATCTTGAGCGGTTGTTTCATATAAATAAACTCCATCTTCATTTCGTGCGCCCGGCGGAGGAGTGCGGCGCTCTCGCGGCCGGTAATGCAGCCGGTGAGCAGGCCCGCGGTCTGCGCCAGAGTGAGGCCCTGGCCATCGTGAGCGTCAAAGGTTTTGATTTCGAGGGCGCTGCCGTCGGTTTGCGAGAGCAAGGTGACGCTACCGTCCGTCATCGTGCCATCCACATCCATGAGCAGCAGTTTGATTTGTGCAGCGCGTTTCTTGATAGAGATTTTGGGAGAACGGGCCAAAGAGCCTCCAACGAAAAATGAAAGAAGTTTTAAGTTAAAGCTTAAATCGATAGTACGCAAATCACTTTCTCCAGACAGTGTGGGCGTGCCTACCCCATCTACCTTCATCGGTATAATTACTCATCGCTCATGGACCGGGTGCTGTCCGCTATCCGCTGGCTGTTTGACTCGGAGCGTGGCGCTAGTGAGCGCCTGACTCCGCGCTGGCTGTTCCTGCGGGCGCTAGGCTGCATTTATTTTTCCGCCTTCTTTTCGCTCGCTTTCCAGATTCGCGGGCTCATTGGGCCGGACGGGATTCTGCCCGCAGTCGAATATTTGCAAGCGGTGGCACATTCCCTCGGCTATAGCCGCGGCATATGGTTCGCGCCGACACTGCTTTGGCTTTCGAGCGGAGCCCATGCCCTGTCTGCCTTGTGCTGGGTGGGAATGATCGCGTCGCTAGTGTTGGTAGTGAATGTGTGGCCGCGGGGAATGCTGGTCATCTGCTTTGTGTGCTTCCTTTCGTTCGTCAGCGCTGCTCAAGATTTTTCCAGTTACCAGTCGGATGGCATGCTACTCGAAGCAGGATTTATCGCGTTTTTCTTTGCTCCTCGAGGATTCCGTCCGGCTTTCGGGCGGGCGTCGCCGCCATCGCGCGCCAGTCTGTTTCTTCTGCAATGGGAGTGGTTTCGCATCTACTTCGAATCCGGTGTCGCAAAGATTGTGGGTGGAGACCCCGAGTGGCGCCATTTTACAGCCATGGACGAGTACTATCAGAACGGCCCGCTACCCACGTGGATCGGCTGGTATGTGCAACATTTGCCGCATTGGTTCCATGCTTCGAGTGTCTTCGCCACTCTTGCTCTTGAGTTGGTTTTGGTTTGGATGTTATTTCTCCCGCGCAGATGGCGCATCGCGTGTTTCCTTATTGTGACTCCGTGGGAACTGGGCATTATTTTGACCGCCAACTACACATTTCTGAACTACCTGGTTCTGACGTTAGGACTCCTTTTGTTGGATGATCATCTTCTGGCACGGTTTTTCCCGCAGCGATGGAAGAAATCTCTTGTCGCCAGCGCGACAGCCGGTGGCTACAGGAGTCCAGATGTTTCCGAAAGGCACGAGTCCCAAGAAGGGGGAGGATCTCTGACAGAAGCGAAAGAACCAGAACGGAGCCGGGTGCAGAAATGGCGAGAGTCGTTCCGCTGGCGATTCAATATTGTGAAGCTTTCCCTGACCGGGTTTATCCTATTCTGCATTTTCTATGTGACGATGGCGGAATTGATCTGGATGTTCTCCGCACTGCCGCTGCCGACCGCGCCCGTAGCGGCGCTCGAGCCTTTTCGGATCGCCAATCGATATGGCCTGTTCGGGGTTATGACCCGAGGCCGATACGAGATTGAGTTCCAGGGTTCTGATGATGGTAAGACCTGGGTGGCCTACCCGTTCCGCTATAAGCCGCAGGATCTTAGCACGGCGCCGGGGCTTTACGCGCCATATCAGCCACGATTCGATTGGAATCTTTGGTTCGCATCGTTAGGCTCATGGCAAGACTATCCCATCGTGCCCCGAACGGAAGTGAAGTTGCTTTCCAATGGTAAAGACGTTCTCAGTCTCTTTCAGACGAATCCGTTTTCGAAAGCGCCGCCACACGAGGTACGAGCGGTGATCTGGCAATACTGGTTTACAACCGCGTCCGAAAAACGGACACATGGTCCTTGGTGGCGCCGTGAATTCCTCGGACTCTACGCCCCGACAGTTGAGCGGCAACCCGATGGCTCGATCCGCGGTGTCGAGTGGCCTACGGCTGGTCCGCGCGAGTGAATGCTCGGCAAATAATTCTCTCATGTAGTGGGACTGTGGGTGGAATCGCCCATTCTAGACAGTTATCCTCGTTACGGGATCATCGTACGGTGCACGGAGGCAAAAACACCCGCCGTATGCCTATTGAAAAGAAAAAGAATTCCACTGAACAATCAACGTCCCCCCACTCTGTGGGGTCGAATCGTTATCGCCATTTTGCGCCCACCTCTACTAGCACTCGGTTTTGTATTTGGCAATCTCTATAAGCTTTGTTTCAGTTGGCTCGACGAACGCATGACGAGAAAGAATGAGCTGCGTTTTGCCGAGGATATCCGTGCATGTCTGACATTCTTGTTCTCAGAGCACGGGGCAAAAGTCATTCCGAACGAAGGAGTTCCTTTCCCGCCGAGCTTCGATGGGGCCTACGTCACCGTTGCTGTTGGTAATTTGCACTTGAGGTTTGTGCGCGGTCGCGCTGATTTCTCAGTCCGAGTCGCTTCCGCTTTTTCTCCGAACGACTGGGAAGATTTTCGGTTGGTTGCTGATGGCACAGCTCAGTGGGATATGTCCAAGCTCGAACCCCGATATTACACTCTGGAAGCTTTTGAACCCGTTCTCCGGTCTCGATTAGATTGTTTACAAGAAGCGTTGTCTAAAGATCGTTTCGAGACAACTCTGAATAACGCAGTGAAGATACATAACGGCAAGGTTGACGAATACGAGGCAGCGCTTCGACAGTCGGGCATCATTCCGAAGGTCTACTGACATTCCACGGCTCCCGACACTTGGTGCAGCCCGAAGCTTTAATCGTCGTGTAACCTCGATAAGGCCATCTTCGCTGCATGATACCCGCACATGCCGTGCACTCCTCCGCCGGGTGGAGTGGATGCCGAGCAAATGTAAATATCGCGAGCCGAGGTAGCGTAATGACGCCACGTCGGTCGAAACAGAAACTGACGGATGTCCATGGCCCCACCCGAGATGTCGCCTCCTACGAGGTTGGCGTCCATACTCTCAAGATCTGCGGGAGAAAAGATACGCCGCGCCAGGATGCAGTCGCGGAAGCCGGGGGCGAAACGCTCAATCTGTTCCTCCACCTCCTCAAGCATGTTTACAGTGGACCCGTGCGGCACATGACAATAAGCCCAAGCGGTATGTTTACCGGTTGGAGCTCGGGAGTCATCGAAGAGACTCGGCTGGGCCAGCAGAACGAAAGGACGATCGGAGTGCTTTCCGTTTCGCACCGCCTGTTCTGAAGCGGCAATCTCCTCGAATGTTCCGCCGAGATGCACGGTCGCTGCCCGCATGCAGGAAGGAGCTTTCCAAGGAACGGGTGCGCTTAGCGCGTAATCGATTTTGAAGACGCCGGAGCCATAGCGGTACTTTTCCAGTCGCTGCCTGTACCCGTCCGATAATCTTTGTCCGCCGATCCTGATGATCTGCCGGGGAGTGAGATCACAGAGCAGCAGGTTATAGTTCGCCAATTCACCCAAACCATGAACTGGGTGGGAGGTAGTGACTTTGCTTCCGAACGTCGAGAGGTAGCTGCATAGTGCGTTTGTGAGTGATTGCGCGCCGCCGCGAGGAATCGGCCAGCCCACGGCATGTGCCGATACTGCCATCAGCACTGCAAACGCAGCGCTTAACTGTTCATCGAGGCTAAGAAACGAGTGGGCAGCCAAGCCTGCGAATAGTGCGCGCGTTCGTTGGTTATGAAACCGGCGGGCAACGGCCTGGGCGGATTGTAGCGCCAGCATTCCAAACCGTGCCATCAGCAACGGATGTCGAGGAAGGAAGGAAACGGGGCCCAATACCCCGGAAGCAAATTCGGTCCACCGTTCGACGAACGGACGCAGAAGTTTATTCCACGCCGTCCCGTCGATCTCAAGGGAATGTCTTGCTTCATCGAGGTCCCGTTCCAACATCACCGCAGTGCCGTCGTCGAAAGGGTGTGCCAAAGTGGCGGGGGAGTGGATCCACTCCAAGCCGTGGCCTGTTAAAGGCAGCGACGAGAAGAACGGCGATCCTGCGGCGAGTGGATGGACTGCCGATCCGAAATCATGGCGATAGCCCGGCAAGGTTAAATCGAGGGTGCGCGCGGCACCCCCCGGCGTCGATTGTGCTTCCAGCACATCCACATGCAGCCCGGCCTTAGCCAGAACGATGGCTGCCGCCAATCCATTCGGACCTGCGCCGATTACGCACGCCCTCGGGCTCATCCTCGATCACCTGACTTGCCGCTCACACCGTATTTCTATTTTCAGCATAAGTGATTCTCGACCCGGCGGTCTGCTGCATTGTTGGATGGTTCTCAACTCCCTAGCACACTGTGATTCGTTGGTTCGCACCCATAATTTCCAGCTAACTGATTGATATTATGGATGTTGAAATTCGAACAATTAGCCGTAATTAGGAATCTGCACCTCTGGAACTAATTTATTAGTTACTTTTGTCGAATGTCTGCGTCTAATCAACAGAAGGAGAATTCAGTGCCCCCGCGACAATCGATAACGCTGACGGAAGCAGAGCTTCGCATTATGAATGTGCTCTGGCAGCGCGGATCAGGAACGGTCCAGCAGGTTCTGGACGATCTTCCTTCGGAGCTGGCGTTAGCCTACAACTCAGTGCTGACTACGGTCCGAGTTCTGGAAAGGAAAGGGTACGTCGCGCACGAGAAGGATGGTCGAGCACATATTTACGTTCCCATCATTCAGCGAACGGATGCCACGCGGAGTGAGATCAGCAACCTTGTCAGCAGGTTTTTTAAGAACTCCCATGAACAACTTGTATTCAACATCCTTGAAGAGCGCGGCATCGATTCAGAGGAACTGGATCGCCTGAGAAAGATGCTGGAAACCAGCAAGACTCCGCGGGGTAATGGGAAATGATTGCGCCGGGAATACAAGAGTTCGCTCAACACGTTGCCGAACGCGTACTGAACTCCATCTCGGGAGGATTGCTCATAGCGGGGTTGGCATGGCTAGTGCTGCGGATGGTGGGAAAGCAGAATTCCGGGACGCGATTCGCGGTGTTATTTTCGGCATTCATTGCCATACCCGTGTTGCCGCTTGTGCCTGGCCTTAGCTCCGCGGGAGCGGTGACGCACGCAATGCGTGCCGAATTCATGCTTCCGAGGTTTTGGGCGGTTGCGATTTGTGCGGCTTGGGTCTTCCTTGCGACATTGGCGGCTACGCCCGTTCTCGTCGGACTTTGGAACGTACGCCGGCTGCGCAGGAGCGGGGTAGCGCTGGCTCCATCGAATTTACATCCCACGCTGCGGGAGACGTTGGCGCACTGCGAAGCGGTGAGGCCGGTAACGGTTTGCAGTTCCGCGACGGTGAGTGTGCCCACGGCGATTGGATTTTTCAAGCCAGTGATTCTCATTCCTGAGTGGGCGCTCCAGGTTCTGCCGGTTGACGAACTGAAAATCATCCTGCTGCACGAATTTGCTCACCTTCGCCGCTGGGATGATTGGACCAACCTCGCCCAAAAAGTTGTTCGCACGGTTTTTTTCTTCCATCCGGCAGTGTGGTGGATTGAGAAACGGCTGTCGCTCGAGCGTGAGATGGCCTGCGACGATACCGTATTGGCGGAGACGGGAAATCCACGCGCCTATGCCGAATGCCTGGTTTCGCTGGCCGAGAAGAGCCTGATGCGGCGTAGCCTGGTGCAAGGTGGCCTGGTGCAAGGTAGCTTGGTGCAACGCGGCCTGGCGCTGACCCAGGCAGCGATCAGTCGAGCATGCGAAACCTCCATCCGTCTGGCGCAGATTCTGGATGTGGACCGGCCACGCGCTACGCGGGTGTTCAAGCCTGCTCTGGGCCTGATGACCGCGTTGGCGGGCGTTTGCCTGATCATGCTTCCGGAGGCTCCCAGGCTAATCGCCTTCGGAAATGCTGCTTCGCCGAAGAACTTCACCGCCAGCGATACCCTTCAGCGACGAGCACAATCTCTTGTAGTTCCCCTAACTGCGCGGACCACTATCGCGGCAAAGGAAACGGGAGTTCGCAAAGTGGTGGCTACTCCAGCCGTATATCGTCCTCCCAAGTCCGCGGAGGGCAGGCTCGATCAAGGCAATTTTTCGGGGCGAGTTGCTATTGAACAGCAACAACGTCAGCGCCCAGTTTTTGCCGTGCCCGTGGCCGCAAGGCAGAGCCCGCCCGCGCCGCAGGTCCTGGTTGTGATGCAGACCACGGAATTTTACCAACGGGGCGCTGTGGTGTTCAGTGTCAGCGTGTGGCGAGTCACATTTGCTGCGCCGCAGCGAAATACAGTTCACGGGGGAGTTGTAGCCAAGTCCATCTAGCCAAATTTTTTTAACTACATCAACTAAATGATTAGTTTCACAAAGGAGAATAAACGACCATGAATCCATGGATGCAAAATCAGAAAACGAAGCTAACGAAACGGCTCATTGTTCCCGTAGTAGCGGTCGCGATGGCCGTGTCAATCGGAACTCACGAATTCGCCAAACCAGCGCGCGCAGCGTCTGAGCCAACTCCGGCTGCTGCCGCCCTGGATGACAATAGTGTCAGCGCTCTCCTATCCCTCGATCACGCGATGGAAGCACTCGCTGCCCGCGTCACGCCTGCCATTGTGAATGTAACAGTGACATCGAAAACTAACGCCAATATGAACATGAACGATGGCTCCCAGGAACCGGACACGCAGCAGTTTGGCCAACAATTCGGACCATTCGGGCAGTTTGGACCTTTCGGGTTCAATATGCCGATGCAACCCCGGTCGCAAATCGAGCATGGCCTCGGCAGCGGCGTGATAATTTCTCCCGACGGATACATCGTCACCAACAACCACGTTGTCGACGGTGCGGTTGATATCAACGTCACTCTAACCGACCGGAGAATCCTGTCAGCGAAGCTGGTGGGCTCCGATCCGCTCACCGATCTTGCTGTCATCAAAGTCAATGCGTCAGACTTGCCAAGCGTGCCCTGGGGTGACTCCACGCAGTTGCATCCGGGTCAGACCGTTTTGGCTTTCGGTAACCCTTTTGGCTTTCGATTCACGGTAACGCGTGGAATCGTTAGCGCTTTGAACCGGCCTAATCCTTCCGCCAGCGATCGGCGCAAGCCTGGCGAATTTATTCAGACGGACGCGGCTATCAACCCCGGAAATTCCGGTGGCCCACTGGTGGATGCGCGCGGCGAGGTGGTCGGCATTAATACCTTCCTCATCTCATCCAACGGTCAGTTTTCGGGTATGGGTTTTGCCATCCCAACGCAGATCGTACGCCCGACCGTGGAAACGCTCATTAAGTATGGAAAGGTCAGCCACGGATACATCGGAATCGGGATCAGTGACGTCACTCCGGAAAACTCCAAGTTTTTCGACCTGAAGAAGGCCGAGGGCGCGGTTGTAACTCAGGTTGAGCCGGATGCACCGGGAGCCAAGGCGGGCCTGAAGACCGGAGACGTAATCACCTCTCTCGACGGACGCCCTGTCGGCGATGCTGGCGAACTTCAGGTTCAGGTGGGCCAGATGCGGCCGGGTTCCACGATCAAGCTGGAAGTAATTCGCGATGGCAAGAACATGAACATTCCTGTCACTCTGCAAGCCATGGGAAGCAAGAATGGTGAAGAGGAATCCGCGAGCAGCGAACATCGGAAACCGCGCTGGGGACTGGGTCTTGAAGATCTCACTCCCGATGCGCGCGAGCAGCTACAGGCTCCAAAAGATGTTCACGGAGCACTTGTGGGAAATGTTCAACCCGGCAGCCCAGCCGACAACGCTGGTTTGCAGCGGGGCGACGTGATTGTCGAAGTCAACCGGCATCCTGTGCAATCGGCATCAGACGCTGCACAAGAGCTGGCTAAAGTCACAAAGGGACAAGATGCGCTCGTCCTCGTCTGGTCCAATGGCGGCAACACGTTCCGCGTATTGCATCCATCTCAGGGTTAATCGTTCGGCTGTTACGATTGGCGCGCTGCATCCTTAGGTGCAGCGCGCATTTTTCTTGCCCGGCGCAAACACTGATTCGCGTCCTTATTCAGTTTCATTATTTTTGCTACATCGATTGCGATGGTTTACAACTGTGGAAGCTGTTGCTCCTCTGTGCACAAAACGAGAGCAGGGTTGTAGGGGAATGCCAGTAACTCCTCCTCCAATTCGACGGGAAGGGGTCGCAAGCTTCCGGTTGCGTCGCCATCACTTGTGGGACAACGCACCCGCGGATGCGGTCACGATCTGCCGCGACGTGTGTGGGGTGCAAGCGCAGGTTATGTCTGCAGCTTATCTTCAGCTCTGGACGCGGAATCATGCCCTATCACGCGCGCAGATTGAGAGCGCGTTGTGGAAGAGCCGCACACTGGTTAAAACTTCGCTGATGCGCCAGACGCTGCATTTGATACCGACCGATGAATTCCCGCTCTACATTGCCGCGCTGAAATCGAGCCGCGTAGCGGCAGCGCTGCGGGTTATGGCCAGATGCAATATTGCGCGCGAGGAAGGCGAAGCTCTCACCCCGTTAATCATGGAGGCTTTGTCCTCAGGGCCGCTCGGCAGAGCCGCGATCGCAGCCGCTCTTCGTCCCAAAGTCAGCAAGCGCGTGCGCACCTGGATGGAAAAGGTGTGGAGCCACGTTCGCGTTCCCGTAGCCGAGGGACTGGTTTGCTACGGGGCCGGCGAGGGCAGCGAGGTTAGCTTCATCCGGGTGGACCACTGGCTGCCTCATTTGACCACGAAAGCGATCTCGGGGCCTGCCGCACAGTGCGCTCTTTTCCGAAAGTATTTAGGAGCATACGCCCCGGCCACGCTGACTGACTTCTCCCACTGGTCGGGCATCCCCATGCAGGAGGTGAAAGCGCTTCGCTCGCTCGTCGAACCCGGTTTGGTGCAAGTCCCCGGCGACAGGAACAATTCTTTTCTGCTGGGTGAAGATGTTGCTGTATTGAATGACAGCTCTAGAAGTGAACCCAGTATCCGATTGCTGCCAAGCTTCGATTCCTACCTGCTGGCTCACCGCGAAAAGGATCACTTGCTCGAAGCGAAGCATTACAAGCGCGTCTACCGCAATCAGGGGTGGATCTCTCCGGTAGTGCTTATCGACGGTGCAGTCGCGGGTGTCTGGTCCTACAAACTTCGAAGCAAGAATCTGTTGGTAAGCATCGAGCCATTTGGCAAGCTCTCGAGGAACGCGCGTACGGGGGTTAAGCGCGAAGCCGAGCATCTGGCACATTTCTTCGGGAGCGAACTGCAATTCGAGTTCGCATGAAGCTGTCGTGGGAGTCGGCCCCATACCGATTGTATCAATCTCGCGGTTTGCTTTTGTGGCAAAGGCAGACGAGGATGTGAGTGATGATCGTGAACTTCGCTGAGCGCGCGCACAATCACAACTGGGAACTCGACCCGGTCACTCGATCTTTGCTCGATACCGATTTCTATAAACTGCTGATGCTGCAGTTTATTTGGAAGCATTTCCCTAAGACACAGGTTTCATTTTCGCTCTACAACCGCTCCGGCGGTCCGGTAGACACTTTCGAGAATGAAGAGCTCATCGCGCAGCTCGATCACGCGCGCAACGTCCGTTTTCGAAAGTCCGAACTGGTCTGGCTGGCTGGAAACACATTTTATGGCCGTCGCGGAATCTTTGAACCCGCATTTCTGGAGTGGCTGGAACGCGATTTCAGGTTGTCGGACTACGAACTCTCCCTGCGAGACGGTCATTTTCATTTGTCGTTCGACGGCCTCTGGACCGACACCACGATGTGGGAACTTTATTCGCTTTCCATCATCAATGAGCTGCGAACCCGAGCGAATCTTAAAAGGTTGAGCGAGTTCGGTCTCGACATCCTGTATGCCAAAGCAAAGACCAAGCTGTGGAGCAAGATCGAACGCCTGCGCGGAGTTCCTCATCTCAGTATCGCTGACTTCGGAACCCGGCGACGGCATAGCTTTCTCTGGCAGGAATATGTCGTCCACGCCATGGCGGAGAACCTTGGCAGTGGCTTCGTAGGAACCTCGAATGCCTTCCTCGCTCACAAACATGATCTCGAGGCGATCGGAACCAACGCACATGAGATCCCCATGGTCCTCGCCGCACTGGCGCCCAACGACGAGGGCCTGAAAGCTTCTCAGTATCGCGTCCTCGAGATGTGGCAGAACACGTATGAAGGAGCGCTCCGCATCATGTTGCCCGACACCTTCGGCACCACGCAATTCCTCGAGGGCGCACCGGACTGGGCCGCCGATTGGACCGGCCAGCGCGTTGACAGCAAGGATCCGTATATTGCCGGAGACGAATATATCGAATGGCTTAAGGCCCGTGGGCGAGATCCGCACGAAAAACTAATCATCGCCTCCGATGCGCTTGATGTCGACGACATACTTGGGCTGCACGCTTATTTTGGCGGAATTCTTGCCCGTGGAATCACGCCTCATGATTTTCATAGCAACGCAGACTTTGACGATCGGCGAAAGTGGAATCCGGGCTCTCGCATTCGCTTCAGCGCAGGTTGGGGCACACTGCTGACGAATGATTTCCGCGGTTGCGACCCCAGCGGCAGCGATGGCTTCGATCCCATCAGCCTGATTAGTAAAGTCTCCAGCGTCGAAGGCCGCCCGGCAGTCAAGCTCTCCGACAATTTCGCGAAAGCGCTAGGATCGCCTGCGGAGATTGAGCGCTATCGGCGCGTATTCGGAACCGTTGGCGTCAGTAATGTTCCGGTTGTCGCGTAAGTGATTGACAACACACGGCGTAATCGAATTACCACCTTCGTGCCACGGTATGGCACACTCGGGCCATATACGGGTTGGTCGACTCGGGATAGTCTTGTTTTCGAGCAGCACTTGGGGGAGGGCTGATCAACATACGTCCCAAGACTCAAACAGAGTCTGGGGCGTTTTGTTTTGCACTTGAGAAGTTCAAACTCCTTGCAAGCAGTCGCCACGAGCATCTCGCGAATCGATCCAGCCGATGATTTCCAGCCTACGTCAGGTGAAGCGTGCGCTGTATAATCGCTCTCCTGCCTATGCGAGCTTTGCGTTCCGTGTGGATGCTTTCCCTGTTGATGGGATTGCTGCCAGCCGGGATGCTGCTTGCGCAAACTGCTCCTGCCGGACATGCGACCAAGCCAACATTAAAAAATGTCCATGAGTTCAACCCGCAGTTACCCATTCCTCAATTTGAAGACATTGCACAAAAGGCCGGGCTCACGGTGGCGCACATTTCTTCTCCCGACAAGAAATACATCGTCGAGTCCATGAGCGGCGGTGTCGGCCTGATCGATTGCGACAACGACGGTAAGCTCGACATCATCACAGTCAACGGCTCAACCGTGCAGCGATACAAACAAGGCGGCGACCCGATGATTACGCTATATCGTCAGGACGCTGAGTCAAAAGATAACGCGATCAAATTCATCGACATCACCAAATCTGCCGGCCTGACGCGCAAAGGCTGGGGCATGGGCGTGGCCGTGGCGGATTACGACAACGACGGCTTGCAGGATATCTACGTCACTGGCTATGGCGGCAACGCGCTCTATCACAATCTCGGCAACTGCAAATTTGAAGATGTGACAGAAAAAGCCGGCGTGGCCGCTGGCGGCTTCAGCACGGGAGCGGCCTGGGCTGACTATGATCGCGATGGCCGCGTCGATCTTTTTGTCTCACGCTATGTTCACGTCGACATCGACAAGCTTCCTGAATTCGGAAACGATCCGCGCTTCTGCCGCTTCAAAGGAGTTCTGGTGCAATGCGGCCCGTGGGGGCTGCCCGGCGAATCGGATTTGCTGTTTCATAACAAAGGCGATGGAACCTTCGAGGAAGTTTCGAAGAAAGCCGAGGTCGACGATCCGCATCATTACTACGGTTTGGGAGCGACCTGGGGCGACTACGACAATGACGGCTGGCCCGATCTTTATGTGGCGAATGACGCGGGCCCGAATTTTCTTTATCACAACAAGCATGATGGAACTTTTGAAGATGTTGGCTTGCTGGCGGGCGTCGCCCTCAGTGGTGATGGCATGGAACAAGGTTCAATGGGAGTCGACTGGGGCGACTATCTTCATGAAGGCCGCTTGTCGATGATTGTTACGAACTTTGTCGAGCAGGGATCGACTCTGTATCACAATCTTGATCGAGAGAATTTCGCCGATGTCAGCGTGCGCGCGAAGTTGATGAAGCCGACTTATCCTTTCGTGAGTTGGGGCACAGGCTTCTTCGACATGGATAACGATGGTTGGCTGGATCTGTTCATTGCCAATGGTCACGTCTATCCGCAAGTGGATACGATTCCCGGGGGCACTCCTTACCGCCAGCCTATGCTGCTATTCCATAATCATCGTGATGGAACCTTTGACGATGTCTCGCAGGCGCTGGCAAGCATGCCCCCGCAATCGAGGCGAGGCGCGGCGTTTGGAGACATCAATAACGATGGCAACATCGACATCGTCGTTCTCAACGTGGGCGAGCCGCCGTCGCTCCTGCTGAACCATAGCAATCGTACGAATCACCGAGTCCTATTCAAGCTGGTGGGAACAAAAAGCAACAAGGCCGCGATTGGCGCGCGAGTCACTGTGAAGGCCGGGACTCTGGTGCAATTCAGCGAAGTCCGTGGCGGGGCTAGTTATCTTTCTCAGAACGATCTACGGGTGCATTTTGGATTGGCTACATACGACAAGATGAACGAAGTGAGTATTCGCTGGCCGAATGGAGAAACGGAAATCCTGCGGGACGTGCCGGCGGATTTTATCTACACGGTTATCGAGGGCGCCGGGATTCAGCAGAAAGTGGCGCTTCCAGCTTTGCCGCAGCGCTGAGGTTCAGCGAGTCTCCAAGCGAGGGCCAACCTGTCCAAATCTCATTCGATCCCCAGTTGTCTCTGAATCTGCTCCAGCGGCACACCTTTTGTCTCCTGGACCATGGTCCGCACCCAAACGAACTGGAGAACCATCATGCCGGTGAAAAACGAAAAAACGTAACCCGGCGGGAAAGCAGCGACCATCTTTGGGAAGAAGGTTGTGAGCAACGCGGCAAATATCCAGTGAGTGAAGCTGCCGAGCGTCTGACCTTCGGCCCGATGACGATTGGGAAAGATCTCGGAGATGTAAACCCAGATAACCGCCCCTTGGCCGATCGCATGGGCAGCGATGAAAGCGAAGATGCAAACCGGCACGATGGAGAAATGTTGGGTAAAGAAAGCCCAGGCGACCAGGCCTAGCGACGCGATATAACCGAAGGAACCAATATAGAGCAGCGTACGCCGGCCCAGCCGGTCAATCAGCCAGAGTCCAACAAAAGTGAAAAGGAGATTGGTGAGGCCAATGCCGATGGATTGCAACAGCGCGGCCTTCGCGGCCAGGCCGGTTAGCTCAAATATTCGGGGAGCAAAGTAGAGAATTGCATTGATGCCGGAGAGTTGGTTGAAGAAGGCAATCAAGATGGCGAGGAGAATCGGTTTGCGAAGGCGCTTGGTCCAGAAATGCCCGGAGGACGATTCATATTCGGACGCCACTGCAGCCATAATCTCATCGGCTGCGGCTGCGATCTGCGTCTTCGGGGCCTCGGGCTCGATGCGTTGCAGCACCTCGAGAGCCGTCTCACGGTCTCCCTTCCTGCTTATCAACCAACGTGGGCTTTCGGGCAGACCGAAGCAGAATACGACATAGAGCAAGGACGGAAAGGCCGCCACTCCCAGCATCCAGCGCCATGCGTTTTCACCGATGCCTGCGAGCAGTGCGTTCGAGACAAAAGCGATCAGGATGCCAAAAACAATGTTGAACTGGAACATGCCGGCAAGACGTCCGCGATGTTTGGGGGGCGCGATCTCGGAGATATACATCGGGGCAACCACCGTAGAAATGCCAATGCCCAAGCCACCGATGACGCGCGCGATGATAAAGGTGGAAACGTTCGGCGCCAGCCCGGAGCCCACCGCGCCGATGAAGTAAAAAATGCCGATCCAAAGCAGCGTGGCCTTGCGGCCGAATCGGTCAGCGGGCCAGCCCCCGATCAGCGAGCCCACGACCGTGCCGTACAGGGCCGAGGCCATCGCAATACCGTGCAAACCAGGACTCAAAGCCCACAGCGTCTGTATTGTTTTTTCGGTGCCGGAAATAACAACCGTATCAAAGCCAAAGAGAAATCCGGCGAGCGCCGACGTGAGCGACCAGAAGAAGATGCGAGCATTCATAAATGGACGAGCAGACTCTCACGCCTTTGTCAGCGGATAGTTTTTCTCGCGCCAGCCGCGAATCCCACCATCCATCGAAATCACGTTCTTGTAACCCATCTTCTGCAGATTGTCGGCGGCCAGCGCCGAGCGGAATCCGCCGCCACAGTACAGCACTATTTCCGCATTCAGATCGGGCACGCGAGCTTCGATGTCGCGCTCGATGATACCCTTTCCCAGGTGAATCGCCCCCGGCAGATGATCTTTGGCAAATTCGCTCTCCTCGCGCACGTCTACCAAAATAAACTTCTCTCCGAGATCCATCTTCTTCTTTACTTCCTCGACATTGGTTTCGCGGACGCGTGTCTTGGCGTCGTCTACAATCTTCAGAAAGCGCGGAGGATGTTGTTGGGCCATGGGGTCTCCTTTCTAGTTTGCGATACACATCCTACCAAGTGTCGCAGGCGTTGGACATTCATAGTGCCAGCCACTTCTTCTAAACCCAATTCGCGCCTTCATGGTTTGTCGAACTCTCGGTTAGCATGAACGGAGTGAGACCGAACGAAATAATCCGGCGTATCGGCCTGGCGCGCACTCTATCTAAACTTGGCTATTGCTCGCGGTCGCGAGCGGCAGAATTGATTCGCGCCGGGCGCGTGAGCCTAAACGGGAAAACTCTCCATGATCCGGAAGCCCCGGTGGCAGGTCAATTTGCCGAGGTTGCCGTCGACGGCAAAGTGGTTCTGGAGCAAGGAAAAATCTACCTCATGCTGAACAAGCCGCGCGGCGTTGTGACAACGGTGTCGGACGAAAAAGGCCGGGAGACCGTGTACGCTTTGTTGAACGGGCATTCCGCTGGTAGTGGATCGTTGAACAAACGCCAGCCTTGGGTTGCACCCGTTGGCCGGCTGGATAAGGCCAGCGAAGGTTTACTGCTGTTGACCAACGATTCCGAATGGGCCGCGCGCCTCGCTGCACCGCAAACGGGTTTGGATAAGACGTACCACGTGCAAGTGGGAACGATCGCGAACCAATCGTTCCTGCGGAGCCTGCTTGGGGGGGTCAGGACGAAAGAGGGAGAACTGCTACGAGTGAAGCAAGTTCGCAGCCTGCGTGAGGGCCAGAAAAACTCCTGGCTGGAGATCGTTCTCGACGAGGGTAAGAATCGCCAGATACGCCGCATGATGGAGAGCCTCGGGGTCGAGGTGTTGCGCTTATTGCGCGTGTCTATCGGAACGCTGCAATTGGGAGATCTCGCGAAGGGGCAACATCGTCCTCTCACCACTGCCGAGAAACGAATGCTCGACCGCGCCATGCGAGAGAGAAACGCATGAGCGAGTTGACTTTCCTCCCCGCTGTAGTGATGGCCGAACAAATCCGGTCGAAGAAAATCTCCCCGGTCGAACTTGTTGAGGCGCATTTGGCGCGGATTGAAAGATTGAATCCAGAACTGAACGCGTTCGTGCAAGTTGATGTAGAGCATGCGCGGCTGGCCGCTCGCGATGCGGAAAATGCTGTCGCCGAAGAAAGGGAAATTGGCCCTCTTCACGGCGTTCCTATCAGCATCAAGAGTTCCATTGGTGTCGCGGGACTGCGTTGTGAATCCGGAAGCCGTCTGCGCGCGGGTTTTGTAAGTCAGGAAGACGCGCCTCTGGTCACGCGCTTGAAGAATGCCGGCGCAATTGTCCTGGGTACAACCAACACTCCCGAATTCCTAATGGCGTGGGAAACCGACAATTTGCTTTACGGACGAACCAACAGCCCTTGGGACTTGAAGCGAACTCCGGGCGGTTCCAGCGGTGGCGAAGCCGCAGCGATTGCCGCTGGCATGTCCGCTGGCGGGGTTGGCAGCGACGGCGGGGGTTCGATTCGCGTCCCGGCTCACTTCAGCGGTATTTGCGGCCTGAAGCCGACTCCAGGACGGATCCCCGCGAGCGGACACTTCCCCGTATCAGCCGGGCCCTTTGCTTTAGTCGGAGCTGTCGGCCCAATGGCGCGCACGGTTGCCGACGTGCGGGTTCTTTTCGAGGTAATGCAAGGGCCGGAGGATGGCGACACCTGCTCTGCGCCAGTGCCGCTGCGCTGGCCGAGTCAAACTGAAATTAGGAAACTCAAGATCGGTTATTTCGAAGACGACAGCCGCACTCCGGTCACGCCGGAGACCCGGGCGGCAGTGCGCGTGGCTGCAGCAGCTCTGCGCGACGCGGGATCTCAGGTGGAACGCTTCCAGCCGGACGCTCTCGAAGAAGCGCGCCAACTGTGGCATAAATATTTCGTCGTCGCCGGCGGGATGCTTCTGCGGCCGATGTTCAAAGGCCGCGAGTCTGATCTCAGTCCACTTCTAAAGCAGTTTCTGGAGTGGTCGGCCTCCGAACGAGCGCTCACTGCAGAAACGTTGCTCGATGCATGGCTCGAGCGCGACATTGTTCGCGCGAGGTTCTTGGCCCAGATGCGGCAGTATCCGATCCTATTGTGTCCTGCGGCTGCGATTCCCGCGTTCCGGCACCGCGAGCGAAGTTGGCAGGTTGAAGGTAAAACCGTCCACTATCTTGACGCTTGGAGCTACGCAGAATTCTTCAACCTTTTAGGCAATCCTGCCGCAATCGTTCCGGTGAGTCGCTCACCCGAGGGCCTGCCCATTGGAATCCAGATTATCGGACGGCCGTGGGAAGAAGAGCAGGTACTATCCGTTGCGTCTACACTGGAAAAGCAGTGTGGAGCTTGGAAAATCCCCCCGATCGCCTGACAAATGTCTTGATCCTGCCGATAGTACTTTTCGATTATTCCCCCGCCGTGCCCGATGTACGTAACTTGATCTGCACGCGATTTCAGCCGCCGGGGGACTGAAATTCGCAGTTCATGCGCACCTTTTTGTTATTGTTTCCAATGCCAGAAAGCTCACCATCTGGGAGTTTCGCCCGCCGGATCTTATCCTGGCTCCTGCCATTTCTGGTGATTTCGGCTTCGTACCTTTACGCGTTCCCGCAGCCCAACATTTTTTATGCGGGTGTCGTGCTGTTGCACGCGCTCGCCGGGGTAATCACGGCAGTTCTGCTGGTTCCCGTGCTCTATCGCCTGCTGCGGAACGGAAATATATTCGCGCAAACTGGCTGGGTGCTTCTGTTCGTTGGCGCTCTCCTCGGAATCGTCCTCATAAAGACCGGCACTCCGCGCACGGAATGGAGATGGCTTTATCTTCACATTGCAGCTTCGCTCATCGGGATCGGTTTTCTGATTGCCGACAAGTTAGGTCAGCACGGATGGTTAGCCTCGAACGTCGCTACGGCTGCCGTGCGTGTTGTGATTTGTTTGATCATGGTTGCCGGAGTCGGATATGGTGCGGAATACGTGCGCGGAAGCTGGCAGGTACGCGGCCGTATTCAGAATCCGGTCATGCCTCCCGACACCATGAATGGCGAAGGCGATGGGCCCGAAGGCCCGTTCTTTCCCAGTTCCGCGCAGGTCTACGGTAAGCAGAAAATTCCCAGCCGGTTTTTCATGGAGTCCGACTCCTGCAAGCGCTGTCACGAGGATATCTACAATCAGTGGTCCAGTTCGGCGCACCATTTTTCATCGTTCAACAATCAGTGGTACCGCAAGTCGATCGAGTACATGCAGGATACGATCGGCACCAAGCCTTCGAAGTGGTGCGGCGGATGCCACGATCCCGCCGTGCTCTACGCTGGTTTGATGGATACGCCGATCAAGCAGATTGTGCACCGGCCGGAATCGCAGGCCGGATTGGGCTGCATGATGTGTCACTCCATCGCGAACGTAAAGAGCACGATGGGGCAGGCTGATTTTTATCTGGAGTATCCCAAGCTGCACGAGTTGGCCGCCTCGCAAAATCCCATGGTGCGTGCTTTGCACGACTTCGTAATCCAGTTGAATCCCGAGCCGCATCGCCGCGTGTTTCTCAAGCCATTCATGCGTACGCAGACGGCAGAGTTCTGCTCCTCCTGCCACAAGGTGCATCTGGACGTGCCTGTGAATCATTATCGCTGGGTCCGCGGCTTTAACGAATATGACAATTGGCAGGCGAGCGGAATTTCAGGGCAAGGTGCGCGGTCGTTCTACTATCCGCCTAAGCCGCAGCAATGCGCGGATTGCCACATGCCCGCTGAGGCTTCAAAAGATGCGGGCAATGTCGACGGATTCGTCCACTCGCATCGCTTCCCGGGCGCGAACACGGCGGTGCCAACGGCGAATGAGGATGCTGCTCAACTCAAACTCACCGAGAGGTTTCTGAAAAGCGGCGCTCTTACCGTCGATATTTTCGCTCTGTCCCCGGCGCAGTCTCCTGTGAAATCCGGTGCGGCGAGTCCGTCGGATTTGGCCACAACGTTTGCGGTGGGGGAAGAAGCGGAAACTAAGATCACGCCCGGTATGGATGATGAAGTTGCGCCCGTCACCGCACCCTTGAACCAGGTACAGCCTGCCCTGCGCCGCGGCGACACTGTGCGCGTGGATGTCGTGGTACGCACCAGGAAGATTGGACACTTTTTCCCCGGTGGCACAGTGGACGCCTACGATACCTGGCTTGAACTGAAGGGGATGGACGACAAAGGCCAGACTCTGTTCTGGAGCGGTATGGTTGAGGATGACGGCAAAGGGCCGGTTGAAAAAGGCGCGCACTTCTATCGCTCTTTGCAGATTGACGCGCACGGCAATCCCATTAACAAGCGCAACGCCTGGGCCACGAGAGCGGTCGTCTACGTAAGGCTAATACCGCCCGGCGCAGCCGACACGGTGCATTACCGAATGTCGATTCCTGACAATGCTGGGACCAAAATCACGCTGCATGCCCGCCTGTGCTACCGCAAATTCGCCTGGTGGAACACGCAGTTTTCGTTCTTGGGAGAGCCCGACGAAAAGTCAGGCCGTGAAGTGCGGCCCGAGTACGACGATCGTCCGTTCTCGTTCACGAAGTCGATTCAGGGAGTCTCGGCGAAGGAGGAAAAGGTTCCTGACGTACCGATTGTTACCATTGCGGAAGATGACGTGACTCTTCCGGTTGTTCCGCGCGGTTCGCCCGCTGCGCCGCCGAAAACAATCATACGCAAGGAGGAATGGCAGCGTTGGAACGATTACGGGATTGGTCTGTTGCTCCAGGGTGACCTGAAAGCCGCAACGGCTGCGTTTCAGAAAGTGACGGAAGCCGACGCAAATAATCCAGACGGCTGGGTGAACATGGGCCGCTGCGCCGTGCAGGAGGGCGACATGGAGCGTGCCCGGACGGTCCTTGAAAAAGCGCTAGCTCTGTCTCCAACCCTAGCGCGGGCCAACTATTTCTATGCCCGTGTGCTGCGCGCAGACGGAAATTATGATGGCGCTGCCGGGAGGCTGCGCATGGTTCTCGCCCAGTATCCTCGCGACCGCGTTGCGCTCAACGATTTGGGGCGCATTCTTTTTCTGCAGCGCAAGTATTCTGAAGCCGTGAGGACCCTGCAATCGGTGCTGGCGATCGACCCAGAAGACCTGCAGGCACACTACAATCTGATGCTTTCCTACAACGGACTGGGCAACGAAAGGCTCGCGAAAGAACACCAGGTGCGCTACCTGCGGTTCAAGGCGGATGAATCGTCTCAAGCCATTACAGGACCCTATCGGCAGCTGCATCCTGAAGACAACAACGAACGCCAGGCGATTCATGAACACGTCTCCGTACCGCTGCTTGTACTCGCATCGAAACACCTTGCGACCGGTAAAGTGCAAACTGCGGCCTCTTCATCGGCCGGGGCCTCCAGATGACCGGCCTGTCCTGGTCGAGATTTCTGCCAGCCTCGTGGTTGTGGTGGCTCATTCCCGCGATGGCGATCGCGACCCACGCGCAACAGATCCATTTCCGCGACATCACGGCGCAGGCTGGAATTCACTTCACTCACAACAACGGTGCATTCGGAAAGAAGTGGCTGCCCGAGACGATGGGTCCAGGCTGCGCCTTCATCGATTACGACAACGACGGATACCCGGACATTCTCCTGGTGAATGGGGAAGACTGGGCCGGGCACGCGCACGCCGGCCCGACCACCCCAAAGCTATACCACAACAATCGCGACGGAACCTTCACCGACGTAACCCGCAATGCCGGACTCGCTGTGCCTATGTTTGGGATGGGAGTTGCCGTCGGCGATTACGATAACGACGGCTTTGACGATCTCTTCATCACCGCGCTGGGGCAAAGCCACCTCTTTCACAACAACGGCAACGGCACGTTTATGGAAGTGACAAAACTTGCCGGCATGTGGGGGCCGAACGAGTTCTCCACCAGTGCAGCCTGGGTGGACTACGACCGCGACGGCAAGCTTGATCTCGTGGTCGCGAACTACGTGCAGTGGAGCGAGCAGGGCGATCTCTACTGCACTCTGGACGGCAAGCATAAATCTTACTGCACGCCGGAGTCATACAAAGGAACGTCAGTGCGCCTGTGGCACAATCTCGGCGGTGGCAAGTTTGAAGATGCCACGCAAAAGGCTGGCCTCGGCGATCCCACATCGAAAAGTTTGGGGATCGCCATCCTCGATTACAACGGCGACGGCTGGCCCGACATTCTGATTGCCAACGATACTCAGCCCAACAAGCTCTATCTGAACAAGAAGGACGGAACCTTCGAAGAACGCGGCGTTACCTCTGGTATAGCATTCAGCGAAGATGGCGTCGCCCGCGCCGGCATGGGTGTCGACGCCGCCGACTACGACCGCAGCGGGCATCCCAGCGTCATCATCAGCAACTTTGCCAATCAGATGGTTTCGCTCTATCACAACGAAGGCAACGGACTGTTCCTGGACGAGGCACCGCAATCGGAAGTGGGTCGCGTCACGCTGGTTACACTGGGATTCGGTTGCTTTTTCTTCGATTACGACAACGATGGCTGGCCAGACATCTTCGTGGCCGATGGGCATATCGAAGACCAGATTGAACGCGTGCAGAAACGCGTACGCTACGCTGAGCCCTCGCATCTTTTCCGCAATCTGGGTGGCGGCAATTTCCGGGAAGTGACCGCGCAGATGGGGCAATCCTTTGCCGCGTCGCGAGTGGCGCGGGGTGCGGCTTATGCCGATATCGAGAACGACGGATTTCTCGATCTTCTCATCAGCACCAATGCTGGACCGGCTCTGTTATTCCACAACGAGGGCGGGACGAATCACAGCTTGCGGCTGAAACTGGTGGGGACGAAATCGAATCGCGACGGAATCGGCGCGGTTGTGCATGTGACCTCGAGCAACAATAAAGATGCGCAGTCGAAAATGCTGCGCTCCGGATCAAGCTATCTTTCACAAAGCGAACTGGTGCTGACTTTTGGCCTGGGCACGCAAACGAAGGCCGACACGATTGAGATTCAATGGCCCAGCGGCGAAGTGGATAAGCTCTCGAACGTCAACGCCGGACAAACGGTCACGGTGGAGGAAGGTAAAGGTGTGATGGCAAACCGACCCTACGGCAAGCCGGTCATCGTATCCAAGAAATAGCTTTGTCATGCCGAGGAGCGAATGCAACGAGGAATCCGCTGTAGACGCCACGGCCGCGAAGGTGAATCTCTCTGTTTACCCTGCGTTCTCCGTGGCCCCTGTGGTTAAATCTTTGTTCAGATGACTCCCCGAATTTCATTTGCTCTTGGCGGCGTATTCTTGGCCGGGTTTGGCTTGTTTGCAACGGTCCCGCAGACTCAGACAAAAGCGAATCCCGCCGAGGCCGCGCGCCTCAACAATCTCGGCGCCGCCTACATGAATCAGCAGCTTTTCGAGAAAGCGCTCAAGGACTTTCAGCAGGCCGCCGAACTTGATCCCAAACTGACGATGGCGCGCTTGAACGAGGGTATCGCCCTTCTAAATCTGCAAGAGATTGAGCAGGCAAAAGCCGCGCTGGATGACTCGATTAAACAAAATCCGAAGATTCCGAACGCATGGTACAACCTCGGCCTGCTAGCCAAGAATACCGGCGATGCTCCAGCCGCAATCGATGCGTTTAAGCGCGTCATTGAAAGCGACGCCAACGACGCCGACACTTGGTATTTCCTGGGCGCATCGTATGCGCAAGCGAAGCAGTTTCCCCCGGCAATCGAAGCCTTTCGGCACGCGCTGCAACTCAACCCGCTGCACGCCTCGGCCGAGTTCGGATTGTCGCGAGCCTATCAACAGTCGCAAGAGACTGACCACGCCCGCGAACACCTGAAGAAATTCCAGTACATCACGCAAAACAAACTCGGTGCGCCAATAAGTTTGGCCTACGGCGAGCAAGGCCAGTACTCGCGCGCAGTCGAGGCTCCGTCGGCGGTATTGAAAGCGCCCGCGCAGATCAAGGTGCAGTTTGTGGATGTGACGAAGGAGGCGGGACTGGTGTTCAATCCCGCCCGGACGGGCGTGACTCCTTACGATGGCTTTCCTTACAACCTTGGCAGCGGCGCGTGTTTCCTGGACTACGACAATGACGGCAAGATCGACCTTTTTGTAGCAGACAACGGCGTGCAGGGCGGAACGTCTCTATATCACAACCTAGGGCATGGGAAATTTGAAAGTGCGGACGATGGGCTGAATTCTAACTCCATCCGCCATTTTGACTCAATTACCCACGGTACCGGCTGTGCGGTTGGCGACTATGACAATGATGGTTTCGAAGATATTGCTTTCACGTCAACCAGCGGAGTCAGCCTGCTCCACAACGAAGAGAATGGAGAGTTCAAGCTCGTGCCCATCCCTCCGCTCCCCGGTAGTGGGATCGGCAGTGGCACCTCTGGTGCAGTGAAAAAGAAGACAGATTCCCAGTCCCTGCCACCTCACGTTCCGATATCCCCTAAGGGCGCATCACAACCTGGCCAGTCATTCCCCGCACTGTTCATCGGTGTGACGCTTATCGACTACGATCACGATGGCGATCTTGACCTCTACATCACAACCTCGAGTTCGGCGCCGGAACCAGAATTCAGCGACAAAACTTGGGACGAGAAAATGCCACCGACTGGTCGCAATCTACTCTGGCGAAATAACGGGAATGGTACGTTCACAGACGTTACAGAGGCCACTGGTCTCTCCGGCAACTCCACTAGCATCGCCGCGGTCGGGACCGATTTCAACAACGATCGCGCTGTAGACATTGTGCTGACCGGTGGCTTAAGCGGAGCTACTGTGTTTGGGAACCCGCGAGAAGGAATGTTCAGAGCCAGGGAAGTGTGGCCTGAAGGCGGCCCCAAGTCTGCGGTGGGTGTTGCCGTTATCGACTTCGATCATGACGGCTGGATGGATCTCGCCTTCACGCACATGGACGCGCCGGGTCTCACGCTCTGGCGCAATAACCACGGCAAGACTTTTGACCGCGTCGAACTTCCCACTACAAACTGGATTCGCGCGTTCGGCGTGGCCGCCATCGATTACGACAACGATGGCTGGGTCGATCTGGTCGCGGTCGGGGAAACCAAAGAGGGCAAAGGCGAAGTCCGCTTGTTCCGCAATCTCGGGGCCGACGGCTTCAAAGACGTCACCACCGACGTTGGTCTCGACAAGATTCAACTGAAAGAACCGCGTGCCGTTATCACTGGCGACTACGACGGCGACGGCGCGACTGACTTGCTCATCACGCAGAATCATGGTCCCGCAGTGCTGCTACGCAATGAAGGCGGTAATCAGAACCATTGGCTACGGCTCTCGCTCAAGGGATTGGCCGACAACAAGAGCGCCATCGGTGCCAAGATTGAAGTATTCGCGGGCGGGAACCGGCAAAAGTTCGAGATTGCCGGTTCGAACGGATACCTGGGACAGAATTCCACAGCCATCGTCGTTGGTCTTGGCGACTCGAGAGAGGCCGATATCGTTCGCATGCTGTGGCCCACCGGTGTGTTGCAAGACGAAATGAATGTTGCGGGCGACAAGCAGCAGAATTTCTCCGAGATCGATCGACGCGGCAGTTCCTGTCCCACTCTGTTTGTGTGGAATGGCGAACGTTACGAGCTCGTCGGCGACATGCTTGGCGCTGGGGTCGTCGGACATTGGGTTGGGCCCGGGCAGCGCGATGTTCCGCGGCCGGTTGAATACATCAAAATCGCTCGTAACGCTGTTCGTGAGAAAGATCGCAAACTCAGCTTCCGCTTCATGGAACCGCTGGAGGAGGCGGTTTACCTCGATCAGGTGCGGCTGCTGGCGGTCGATCATCCAGCCGATCTCGAGGTTTATCCGAATGAATATTTTGCCTCGAATCCGCCGTACCCGGAGTTCAAAGTGGTGGTGAGCAAGAGCGAAGATGCGCATCCGCCCACCGCCGCGTGGGACGAGCACGGGCACGACGTGTTGCCCGATCTACTGGCGCATCGCTACTTCGGCGATTTCGCATTGACGCAGTTTCAGGGCTTCGCCACGCCGCACAGCCTGATCCTCGACCTGGGAGAGGGCTACCGCGGCGGTCCGTTGTGGCTGCTCATGCATGGCGAAGTCGAATACTTTTCAGCGAATAGCACGTACGCGGCGGCGCAAGCGGGAGTGCAGGCGATTCCTCCATACCTCGAAGCTTTGGGCGCAAACGGCAAGTGGATGCGCGTGATCGACGATATGGGGTTTCCCGCCGGCGGCCCGCGTACCATGACCGCCGATCTTAGCGGGAAATTACCTCCAGGCGCGCAGAAGATCCGCATCACGACAAATCTGCAGATTTATTGGGACGGCATTCTGGTCGACCACACGATCCAGAATCCTGGAAATAAGGAGCAAGGCGCGCGCTTAACCGCAGTTCCACTGGTCGGCGCCGATCTCGGTTTCCACGGATTCCCGCTGAAGATCGAGGGCACGCCACCCGGAAATGTGCAATACATCTACGAGAAGGCAAGCGCCACCGGTCCGTACACTCGTCCTGCGGGAACCTATACTCGCTACGGCGATGTATTGCCGCTGCTCACAGAGACTGACGATCAGCTCGCGGTGTTCGGCTCGGGCGACGAAGTGCGTCTCGACTTCGATCCCTCAAAATTGCCGCTAGTCCCTGAGGGCTGGGTGCGCGATTACATTTTCGCCGTGAACGGCTACGAGAAAGACATGGATTTCTACGCCGCCGAAGGAAATTTCGTAGCGCCGCTGCCGTTCCTCAAAATGGAGGATTATCCCTATCCGCCAGAAAAGTCGTTCCCGCTGGACGATGTACACATGAACTATCTTCTCGAATACAACACGCGGCACATATCAGGGAACGAGCAACGGAGGTATTCGTTTGATTACGGAAAATGATTTCCTCCGCGGAATCGAGCTGGTTGTCGCCGCAGGCCTTGCCGAACTCGGCTGTGCAGAATCGTTTTAATATTGACATTTTCGCTGTCCGCATAATCCAATAGGCGAACTCATGGAAACCATCTCGGTTGCTACTCCATCCGCCCCGCGGCTCCGCCGCACGCTCACGCTCTGGGACCTCATCCTCTATGGTGTGATCGTGATTCAGCCAGTCGCGCCGATGTCGGTGTTCGGGGTGCTCAGCAATCGCGGCCGCGGGCACGTGGTCACGACAATTCTCATCGCCATGGTCGCCATGCTTTTTACCGCGATCAGCTATGGACGCATGGCGCGCGCCTATCCCAGCGCAGGCTCCGCATTTACTTACGTAGGTCAGGAAATCAATCCCGCACTCGGCTATGTGACCGGGTGGAGCATGGTCATGGATTATCTGCTCAATCCGATGATCTGCATTATTTGGATCAGCCAGCAGGCGCATGTGTTCGCTCCCGGTGTTTCGTATGCGGTATGGGCGTTTTTCTTTGCGCTGGTATTTACCGCCTTAAATGTTCAAGGCGTGAAAACTTCGGCTCGAGTGAACACCGCTTTGGCAGCGGGCATGGCGGTGGTAATCGCGATCTTTTTTGTGGCTGCGGCACGCTTTGTTTTCGGACATCCGCACGATGCAAGCGGCTTTTTTACACGGCCCTTCTACGATCCGCTGAGTTGGAATACGAAAGCAGTACTAGGCGGGACGTCGGTTGCTGTGCTCACCTACATCGGCTTCGATGGCATCTCGACGCTCTCGGAAGAAGCGGAGAATCCGCGCAGAAACATTCTGCTGGCTACAGTCCTGGTCTGTGTGGTGATCGGCATTCTGTCAGCCTTTCAGGTCTATGCGGCGCAACTCATTTGGCCTGCCTCTGAACCGTATCCCAACATGGACACGGCTTTTACCTTCGTCGCTGGCCGGGCGTGGGGGCCTTTGTTTGCGATCGTTGGGTTTACGCTGGTCGTCGCCAACTTTGGTTCCGGGATGGGGGCACAGTTGGGTGCGGCGCGTCTGCTCTATGGCATGGGCCGCAGTAATGCTTTGCCAAAATCTTTCTTCGGCGCGGTTGACGCCAAGCGGCGGGTGCCGCGCAACAACGTCCTGTTTGTAGGCGCCCTTGCGTTGGCCGGCGCTTTTCTGCTTCCTGCGCTTGCCGGAGCCACCACTGGCTACGATCTCGGAGCCAACTTGCTGAATTTCGGCGCGCTGATCGCTTTCATGGGAGTGAATGCCGCGGCCTTCGTCCGTTACTATTTGCACGAACCAGAAAAGAAATTCGGCAATCTGATTCCACCCGTGCTGGGATTCGTGATCTGTTTTTTTCTCTGGATCAGCTTAAGCCCGAAAGCACTGATATTTGGGGCAATCTGGATGGCGGTCGGCATCGCGGTCGGCGCTTGGAAGACGAAAGGGTTCCGCGGCAACCTGGTTGATTTCGAGCTCCCGCCGGAGGAGTGAGATGTGTTTGGGAATTTTGCATTCATATGCTTGGCTGAAACCGCAGCCGCAGGCGTATTCCGCTAAGGGGAATAAATGCTCGGTTCAATGAACATCGTGGCCTTTGTTCCGACCAAGGACTCGAGCAAGGCCAGGTCTTTCTACGAGGGCGTGCTGGGACTGCGTTTTATCAAGGATGATGGATTTGCCCTCGTTCTCGATGCCAATGGAATCATGATTCGAGTGGCGAAAGTTCCGCCGGAATTCACGCCGGCGCAATTCACCATTCTGGGATGGCAAGTCCCCGATATTGAGAAGGTGGCGGCTGCGCTGCAGAGAAAAGGCGTGCAGTTCGAGAGGTTTGGTTTTTTCGAGCAGGACGAACTTGGGGTTTGGACTGCGCCAACTGGCGACAAGGTAGCGTGGTTCAAGGATCCCGACGGCAACATCTTGTCGATTTCACAGCATGTCTGACGACCTGGTGGAATCGGGCACATGGTGCCATCAGGCAATTCGATGCCGGTAAGATGTTGTTCTGCTCTCTGTTTCTCAATCCCACCCTACTGGACGTTCCATCCGCTGACTTCTACTTTGGGCCGAGACACTCCCAGTTCGCTGGTTCGGCATCTGGCCGTCAGTTCTCGCTTTTCGCCCGGTAACAAAGAAATGTAATTGTCTTCCCAGACAACTGGAAGGACTTCCTCGCCACTCGCGCCCTTGCTCAACTTCAATCTCACGAAGAATGCAATATCCTTATTTGGATTTTCGACAGTTACCTCCGTGCTGGAGTCTTCTCCCTTGCGCTCACTGTGGGATGTAACTTTAAGCTTTACCTTTGGAAGCTGCGCGAGGGCGGTGAAGTCGGCGAAGGATTGGGTCGGGGTCATCCACCACGTGGATTTCGCCCAATCGATAGTTTCAGGTTTGGTGGAAAGCCAATAAAAATTGGAGCCGACCAGCTTGCCCGAGGGATCGGTCAGGCGCAATACGACGAAGTAGACCGCGCTCAGGTCCGTTACGTCAGGCAGCGTGAGAATTTTGGCGGTGCTGTCAGCCGGAGCGTCGAGGGAGTCCTCGTGAGAGAACTTTTCAGCCATATCTAGGTTGTAGATCTTGGTGATAAGTTTTAATCCTTTGACATCCTCATACTGGCTGCTGACCACCCAGATGGAATGGTCGTCGTAGCCATAGATCGGGTGCAACGCTTCCATGGCACGTTTGGCGCCGAAGTACCCGCCCCCAGGGCGCAGGTAATAGTCGTAGAGATGCCAGATCATCGAAGGCCAGGCATTGTTGAGCATCCACTGAATCACGCCGGTGGATTCATACTTGTTGCGACTGTAGGCCTCATACATGGCACGTACGCCTTCGTAGGTTTGGATTTGCGACTTGGAGGCAAAGTCTTCGACATTGTCCGACTTGCCGTAGCGGTTGGCGAGCGCGTCGCTGAAAACCCGAATGGTTTTGAACTCTCCGCCGCCGGCGTGGTAGTTCCAAACATCATCGATGGGCCACAAGTGATCTTTACCGAGCATGGCGCGAATACTCTCAATGGGCGGAACGGCAGGTCCCATGCTGGTTTCAGTGTTGAAGCCATAGGCGCCGCCGCAGCCGCCGGGATTGCACTGCTTACGGCTTGGTTGGCCCGGCAGCGTGTCCTGCTCCCAGTAACCCGGAGCGACGTACTCGTAAGGCCCGGTCATTTTAACGCCGCTGTCTCCGGTGACTGTCGTGGCCTTGCCGGTGGCAGAAGAAATGACGGGATTCGGCCACAGAAGCTCCTTTTCGATATCGAGATACATTTTCTCAACGTCTGGCGGAGCCGGATTGTCGCTGCCGTTTAACCACATTACAAGACTGGGGTGGCTGCGCAGGCGGTAGAGCTGATCGCGCAGGGATTGCTGGGCGATGGCAAAATCCTGAGGTTTCCAGCGCGTCCAGCGCTCCCAGAAGTCGCAGCAACACCAGCCGGCCATCACCAGAATTCCTTCGTGGTCGGCGAGATCGAAGAACTCCTGAGTTTCGAGTTTGCCTTCGAGTCGGACGGTGTTAAGACCCATATCGCGCACGTAGCGGAATTCGTCGTGCAGGCGCTGCGAATCCTCGCGAAGCATCATGTCCGGGGTCCAGCCGCCGCCGCGGATCAGGATGTTCTTGCCGTTGATGTGGAACGCGCGTCCGCCCGTAGCGTTGAGGTCGGAGGTGACTTGCCGAATGCCAAACTCAGTTTGTGAACGATCGCTGACGGCGCCGTCGATTTCAAACTCGATGGTCAGCGGGTATAAATTTGGAGTGCCCATCTGAGCGGGCCACCACAGACGCGGATTGGCAAATTCGAGTTGTGGATAGCGATCCGGAGTGAAAGTCACGTCTCTGGTTTCGTTGGTGCCGAGTTCGACCTCCTGCTCGAAGGCGACCGTGTCGATTTGGCCTTTCAATTTACCCCGCACAACGTGATCGGTGGAGTTTTTCAGTTGGGTGGTGACGGTGAGTTGCGCAAAGTCGTCGACAGGCAGGTTTAGTTTCGATACGACGGTGGGATAGCGTAGTGCGACGGGGCCGCTTGTGGTGAAATAGACCTCGCGCCACAAGCCCATGTTCTTGTCGGGAGGCGCGGGATTCCAGTCAACGAAGGTAATCGCGAGATCGTTCTCTGTAGGAGCGAAGACTTGCACCGCAAGAACGTTCTCGCCCGGCTTCACAGCGCCCGTAGCGTTGAGTTCGTAGGTTCGCCACGCTCCGGCGATGTCGTTCGAGTTCGCAATCTGCTTTCCGTTGAGCCAGACGTTGGCGCGGTAGTTGATTCCCTGGAAATTCAGCCAGACGGTTTTACCCGAGAACGATGCGGGGGCGGAGAACTGCTTGCGATACCACCACGAGATCTCGTAAGGGCTGTCCGGCTGCATCGCGACGTTGGAGAAATTTCCGCCAATCGGGTAAGTCACGCCGGGGAATTGGCGAAGGTTCATCTTAAAGAATGGGTCGGGAAGAGTTTTGTCGTGCACCAAGGCGGCAACCACGGTGGTGGGAACGGTCGCATCGTGCCATCCTTTGGGAAGGAAAGCGGTGGTGGAAATAATTTCGCCTTTCGCTTCGACCTTGGCGGACGATTGCAGAGTCCAATTATCTCGGAGCACAAGTTTCTCGCCAGGTCTGGAGGGAGTGTTTACGGCAAGAAGAAGGTGTGTGCTAAGAAATATGAGGGCCAACAGGTTCGCCAATCGGGGCCCGAGTAGAGGTAGCCGTCTTCCGGAATTCATTTTCATTCCTTGCGTGCTGGAAACCACGTAACGATGCCGACCAAGTTTGAGCATAAATGGATAACACGTCTATTAACACGTTTCAATAGCTGATTTTCGAGAAGGATGAGGGAGCGCGGACAACTTCGGAGTACGGGCGTGGTAGAAACGCTTTGCGGGGGCTATCGATGGCGCAGACGGACGCGGGGTCCTTCGCTTCGCACAGGATGACACGGAAGGGGCTTCGCCACATAGTCAAACATTTCTTAGTTTATAATTGCAGTTCCGCAGCATATTCCGGAGTGAGAAAAAAATGATTCGATTTCTGCAAACCGAAGGACCGGTCAAGAAAATCGTACTCAGCGGCTTGTTGTTGCTGATTTGCGCAGCCATGGTGATCGCATTCGTCCCCGGCGGTCTCGGCGGCGAGATTACAGGAGCGCCCGGCAAGGGGATTATCGCCAGAGTGGGAGGCGAGGACGTTACCGTGCAGGAGGTTCGCGATACAGCGCGCCAGATGTTGCAACAACAGGGAGCGCAATTGGGCCCAAACGCTTCAGTTTTGTTGCCGTTTTTCGCACAGCGAGCCGCCGACCAATTAATTGACCGTCAGGCTTTGTTAGTCGAGGCGCAACACCTCGGGTTGAAGGCATCGCCACAGGAAGTGAAGGATGAACTGCAGCATGGCCGCTATTCCCAATATTTCTTCCCCAACGGGAACTTCGTGGGAGAGGCTGAATATGAAGGGATGCTGCAGAGGGCTAACCTTACGCCGTCGATGTTTGAAGACAACGTGAGCAAGGAGATCATGATCAGCAAGTTGCAGGCGCTGATCACGGGCAGCGCGTCGGTTGGCGATGCTGCTATCCGGCAGGAATTCGACAAGCAGAATACACGGGTGAAGTTTGAGTATGCCATCCTGAAAGAGGACGATGTTAAGAAGGGCCTTCATCCCACATCCGAGGAACTGAAGGCTTTTTACGATAGCCATCAAAAGAACTATGCGAACTCGATTCCGGAAAAGCGGAAGATCAAATACGCAATGCTGGACACGGGGAAGATTGAGAGCGGAGTGCAGATCACGCACGACGAGCTACAGGCTTATTACAACCAACATCGCGATCAGTATCGTGTCGCCGAGCAAGCGAAGGTCAGCCATATTCTGATCAAGACGCCACTCCCCGGACCAGACGGGAAAGTTGACGAGAAAGGCGTGGCTGAGGCTCAACGGCGCGCAGAGGATTTGCTCAAGCAGCTAAAGGGCGGCGCAAAGTTCGAAGATCTGGCCAAGAAATACTCGGAAGATCCGGGCAGCGCGAAGGAGGGTGGATCGCTGGGATGGATCGGGAAGGGACGGACCGTTCCGGAGTTTGAAAAGGCGGCTTTTTCGCTGCCGAAGGGGCAAATCAGCGACCTGGTGAAGAGCAGTTACGGCTTCCATATTATTCGCGTCGATGACCGGCAGGACGCGCACATGAAGACGCTCGACGAGGCGAAAGTCGAAATTGAGCCGATTCTGAAACAGCAGAAGACTCAGCAGATCGCGCAGAAGCAGGCGGAAGACTTGCTGCAGCAAGCCAAGACCCAGGGATTGGAGCCCGCTGCGGCCGCCAAGGGCGTGCCAGTTGCGACCTCGGACTTTTTTGGCCGCAAGGACCTGGTGCCGGGTCTAGGGCCGGCGCCGCAGTTGATGGACGCGGTATTCACCGCAACGGAAAAGTCGCCGGCAGAGATGGCCGCGACGTCGCAAGGCTTTGCCGTGTTCCAGTTGATGGCTGTGAAGCCACAATCGACGCCCACTTTCGATGAGATTCGCGGTCGAGTAGAAGAGGAATTCAAGAATGAGCGCTCGAACGTCTTGCTGACGCAGAAGACGCAGGAGCTGTCCGATCGCGCAAAGAGTGGACACGACCTAAGAAAGGCCGCAAAAGAGCTGGGCGCCGAGATGAAGACCAGCGAATTTGTTGCGCCTGATGGTCAAGTGCCCGATATCGGGTCAATGACGGGACAGGCCTCCGTGGCCTTCAGCATGAAACCCGGTGACATCAGCGGGCCGATCGAAGGCGGCGGGAACGGAGCGGTGATTTCCGTGCTCGATTTGCAAGCACCCACAGAGACGGATTTCGCTGCGAAGCGCGACCAGATTCGGGACACTCTCCTACAGGGCAAGGAGCAGGAACTGTTCGGGCTGTTTGTGACCAACCTGCGTGACCAAATGCAGAAAGCGGGGAAGATCAAAATCAATCAGGAAGAATTGAAAACGCTTACCCGCGCCGGAAGCGAACCGGGCGCCTAGCAAATCCGAGTCCGGCATCCATTGATCTAGCAGCCGGATTTGACTGAACCCCGGTATCTAACAGCAGTGATCGAGTTGCATGGCCTTTCCACGCGCCGCAGGTATCTTGTTGCACCCCACGTCGTTGCCTTCGCGCGGCGGCATCGGTGATTTCGGGCCTGCGGCCTATTCCTTCGTCGATCTTCTCGCCTCGGCGCGCCAGGGACTTTGGCAGGTTCTACCCCTCGGTCCATTGGGCTACGGCAATTCGCCTTATTCCTCGATCTCGGCTTTCGCCGGAAATCCCTTGCTGATCAGTCTGGAACGGCTGAGCGACCACGGTTGGATTGATTCCTCAAAACTCTCCCAGCTATCTTCTGGCTTGGCGCCCGTGGAGTACGATCAGGTTTTTTCCAGGAAGTTGCCGCTGCTGTTTGAGGCTGGACGCAACTTTATCTCTTCCGTTTCGGGGGGGATGGGTCAACGCTTTGAGCATTTCTGCACGGGAAACGCCTGGTGGCTCGACGATTTCGTTCTCTTCGACGCGTTGCGCGCGCAACAAAAGTTGGCGAGCTGGAGCGAGTGGCCAATAGAATTGGCGCGCCGCGAACCTTCCGCGCTGGAAAAAGCGCGTGAGCTACTGTCGGCCGACCTGAAGATCCGTCGCGCGCTGCAGTTTGCCTTTTATGAACAATGGAAGGCACTGCGAAGGTACTGCTCGGAACGTTCCGTTCGGATCGTGGGCGACGTCGCCATCTTTGTCAATTACGACAGCGCGGATGTGTGGATGCACCCCGAACTATTTCGACTGAATGAGAATCTTGACCCCGATGTCGTCTCCGGCGTTCCTCCCGATTTTTTCAGCAAGACCGGGCAGCGCTGGGGCAATCCTCTTTATCGCTGGGATGTAATGAAGGAAAAGGGATATGACTGGTGGATTCAGCGATTGCGTTGGGCGACGCGGAACTGCGACTACATTCGGCTCGATCATTTTCGCGGCTTCGACCAATTCTGGGAGATCCCGGCCAACGATCCTACAGCGATCAACGGCCGCTGGGTGGATGGTCCGCGCGACGAATTATTTCACAAGCTGCGTGAGGCTCTGGGCGGGTTGCCGTTTTTTGCGGAGGACTTGGGTTACATAACTCCGGCAGTGCACGCGCTGCGCGAGAGGCTGCAAATTCCGGGAATGGCGGTGTTGCAGTTCGGTTTCAACGATGAGGGCGCGCACATGTATTTGCCGCACCGTGCCACCGGTAAGGTGATTTATACCGGAACTCACGACAACGATACGACTGTGGGGTGGTACAAATCTGGAGCGGCGGATCACGAACGCCGCAACGCCGAAGCGTATCTGGGCCGCTGTGACGATGGCATTCATTGGGCATTCATCCGGGCAGCGCTGAGCTCGGCGGCGGACCTTGCCCTCATTCCCTTACAGGATGTTCTGGGTCTGGGTAGCGAGGCACGCATGAATACGCCGAGCCTGCACGGCGGGAATTGGAAATGGCGTGTTGACCCTGACCGGCTTACCGCCGAATTGATTGCCAAGCTGGCCCACTTGGCCGAAGTGACGGACCGGCTCCCTCCGCCAGTTCCGGTTTTGGGGAATGAAGAATTCGCCGCCTGACGAACTCGCTGATTGTGAATAAGGCATGAAAAGATCCCTGGCTTTGCACCTTGCCGCAAATCGTGTATAGAAGTTACGGAGAATTTTCTTGGCGAGCGCAGCGATTATCGAAGCTCGGGCAATTGAGAAGTCCTATCCGCAGCCTGACGGAACCCGCATTCAGGTAGTTGGGCTTACGGACTTTTCCATTGAGCCGGGGAAAATTATCGCCCTGTTGGGCGCTTCAGGATGCGGCAAATCAACTCTGCTGCGGATTCTGAGTGGCTTGGCACCACCTTCGTCGGGAGCGCTGTTTTGGCACGGCGCGCCAATGCCTGGGCAAGCGCCCAACGTAGCAATCGTTTTTCAAAGTTTCGCGCTATTTCCCTGGCTTACGGTGCTGGAGAACGTGGAAGCCCCCCTCGAGGCCCGGTCTGTGGAGGCGGTGGAGCGGCGCAAGCGCGCCCTGCGAACCCTGGATACCGTGGGGCTTGATGGTTTTGAGACAGCTTATCCCAAGGAGCTTTCCGGCGGCATGAAGCAGCGCGTTGGCTTTGCGCGGGCGCTGGTCGTGGAGCCCGAGGTGCTGTTCATGGATGAGCCATTTTCCGCACTGGACGTCCTGACTGCGGAAAACCTACGGGGCGAACTGCTGGAGTTGTGGCTCAACAAAAAGATGACCACCAGTGCCATCTTCATTGTGACGCACAACATCGAGGAGGCGGTCATGCTGGCCGACCGCATCGTTGTGCTGGGCAGAAATCCTGCGCGCATCCGGTCGGATTTCAATGTGCGTCTTGCGCATCCCCGCGACCGCAAGTCCAGTCGATTTGTAGAGCTGGTGGATTACATCTACAAAATCATGACCGAGCCGGATGTCGAGCACGTTTTGCCCGATCCGGAGAGTACGGGTGAAATCGTTGTGCCGAAGGGCGGCTGGAAGAGGGCGGAATCTCCGGTCCGCACCAACAAATACCAGATCTTGCCCCACGCGCGCGTTGGCGGAATTGCCGGCTTGCTGGAACTGTTGCACGATCGCGGCGGACGCGAAGACCTCTTCCGCCTGAGCGAAGAATTAGTGATGGACGTGGAGGATTTGCTGCCCATTCTTGAAGCGTGCCAGTTACTGGGTTTCGCTGCATTGAAGGAGGGCGACGTGCAACTTTCGAGGCAGGGAGTGCAGTTCGCTGACGCCGATATTCAGAGGCGCAAAGTTCTATTTCGTGAAGCGGCGCTGGAGCACGTCACCATCCTGAAACAGATCGACAGCATTCTAAAGCGGAAGTCGGATCATTCCATTAACGATGAATTCTTCCACGATATTCTCGACGAACACTTCTCCGAGGAGGAAGTGCAGCGGCAGTTTGACACCGCGACGAACTGGGGCCGTTATGCTGAGATTTTCGACTACGATCGCGAAAGCGGCCGGTTGGCACAAAGCGAACCACCTCAGATCGAAGCACCTCAGACCGGAGCATCCCAGACCGGAGCATCTCGGATTAATCCTGCCCCCACTGATGCAGTCCCAGCGGGAGACGCCGTTGAAAACCGCGATTCCACTTCTACTTCGAAGTCTTGATACGCAGTTCCAGCGGAGAGAAACAGATCGCGCATGAAGAGAAGCATCAACTTCCGGGGATTCTCGGCATATCGCTTTTGGTCGCAACTGCCGAGCATCGAAGTGTCGCGCCTTCCTGACGTGATCATGTTCGCCGCGGGAATTGCACTCTTCTATGGAGTGGCGATCGTCGGGCGCTCGTGGTTGGGCCCCTTCACTCCTGCGGTGGAGATTTCGCGCAGCTTGTGGGCGCTGCCCGCTTATGCGGGATATTCGCTGTTGCGCATCACTATTGCCTACGTACTTAGTTTGGCGTTCACGCTGGTGTACGGCTATGTTGCCGCGTACAACCCACGGGCCGAGCGCTTCATGATCCCTTTACTCGACGTGTTGCAGTCGATACCCGTGCTTAGTTTTCTGCCGGGCGTGATGCTGGCCATGGTGGCGCTGTTTCCGGGACGGCAACTCGGAGTGGAATTGGGAGCGATCCTCCTGATTTTTACCAGCCAGGTGTGGAATATGGCCTTCAGCTTTTATGCGTCGCTGAAGAGTATTCCGAACGACATGCGGGAGGCGGCATCCATCTACCAGTTCAGTTGGTGGCAGCGTTTCATGCAGATGGAGTTGCCGTTTTCAGCGATTGGCTTAGTTTGGAATTCGATGATGTCCGTGGCGGGAGGATGGTTCGCGCTGATGGTGTGCGAGATGTTCGTTTTGGGGCCACGCGATTTTCGTCTGCCGGGTCTGGGCTCGTATCTTCAAACGGCAGCCAGCGCGGGCGACACCACTTCGATTTTGTGGGGCATTGGCACAATGGTTCTGGTGATTGTGCTGCTGGACCAGTTTGTGTGGCGCCCCGTGATCGCCTGGGGAGAGAAGTTTAAAGTGGAGCAGGTGGAAAGCACTGACGCTCCGCGCTCTTGGGTGCTCAACCTGGTGCAGCATTCGAGCGGGCTTGCGAGGATTCGGCAGAATACTCTGCGGCCGCTGAGTGAGCGTGTGCTCCTGTATTTTTCGCGGAGCCACAGAGATGCTGCAACCGAGCGACCCGCGGCCCCTTGGCGAGAATGGCTTCTGCGCGCAGTGCTCGTGATTTCGCTGGCCGGCGTTGGCTATGGGATCGTTCGGGTCGCCATCGTTCTCGCAGGCCTCCAGCGAACGGAGTTGCATGAGGCGGCGCTCGGGCTGGGCGCAACCTTCCTGCGCGTGAACCTTGCTCTGCTGATCGGCACGCTTTGGACGGTTCCGGCTGGCGTTGCCATCGGCTTCAACCCTCGACTGGCGCGCATCGCGCAACCGCTGGCGCAGATTGCGGCTTCTGTGCCAGCAACGGCGCTGCTCCCCGTAATTCTGCTGGTGCTGATTCGCCTGGGGGGAGGACTTGGGTTTGCCTCGATTGTCGTATTGCTGCTGGGCACGCAATGGTATGTGTTGTTCAATGTGATCGCCGGCGCGATGGCGATTCCAACTGATTTGAAAGAATGCTGTTCCGTCTTTCACATGCGGGGTGTTCAGCGCTGGAAGAAGCTGATCCTGCCGGGAATTTTTCCCTATCTTGTGACCGGATTGGTTACCGCTTCCGGCGGAGCATGGAACGCGAGCATTGTGGCTGAGTATTTTCATTTCAGAGGGCATATTTACACCACGACTGGACTGGGCGCGACCATCAGCCAAGCCACCGACAGCGGCGACTTCCATCTGCTGCTGGCCGCAACCATGATGATGGCGGCGACGGTGGTGACGATTAACCGATTGGTCTGGCGCAAACTTTATGCGCTGGCGGAAACGCGCTTCCGGCTGGAGACTTAGAACATCTCGGGGCTACCGATAGGTGCGAGCGAGTCGCTTAGGTTACTCCTAGTTACTCTCTGGTTTCAGTCGAACTATATTTCATCAGCTTTTAACTTACATTTCATCCTGTCGCAACGCGTCTGTTTTATTCCTCTAACATGCCCTTAGACCAACTGCACCGGGAGGAACCGGCGCCAGAAGTGTTGTCCCACGTTATGGGACTTCCTGGGATTCCCGCCTTGGCGGAGAAGTTTATTCCTGTAGGTAAGGTGCGGGACCTTTACCGGCGGCTAAGGCAATCTTCGGAAGGCTTTGGCTTGGACAACTTGCTGGCGGAGATGCGTGTGGATTTGCGCTTAGATGCAGTAGACACGGCGAGAATTCCCACCACCGGTCCGGTTGTTGTCGTGGCCAACCATCCGTTTGGAATGCTCGATGGAGCTGTGCTGGCGGTACTGCTCGCGCGTGTTCGTCCCGACGTGAAGGTCATGACGAATTATCTGCTGCGCGATGTGCCTGAGTTGACCCGGCATTGCATATTCGTAAATCCGTTTCAGAGCGACCATGCCCTCCGCGCCGAAAGCTCCGACGTGAATCGGCACGCGGTCGAGGAGGCCCTGGCTTGGCTTCAGCGTGGCGGCATGTTGGCCGTTTTCCCTGCGGGGGAAGTTTCACATTGGCAATTTCCTCAGGGGGAAATTGCCGATCCGGTGTGGAACGATACTGCGGCTCGTCTGATTCGTCGGACGGGAGCCGCGGCTCTGCCGGTTTATTTCTGCGGTCGGAACAGCGTGGGATTTCATCTGTTCGCAATGATTCATCCCAGGCTTAGAACCGCATTCCTGTTGCAGGAATTTTTGCAGCAGAAGGGGCGCAGGGTGGAGGTGCGCGTCGGCAGCGAGATTCCCGCCAACTCGGTAGCAGCTATCGCCGATGATCGAGAAGCCATTGAGTATTTGCGCTGGCGCACTTATTTACTGGCGCGGCGGAACCGGCCGGAAACGTCAGGGCCAGAGACGATGCGATTCAAGATTTCGGGGAAGGTGCAGCAAGCGGTTGCTGACGCCGAGCCCGCCAAATTACTGGCTGCGGAATTGAATCGCCTACCTGCCGACCGTTGCCTGGCGGAGAGTGGAGATCTGGCGGTCTATTTGATAAAGGCGAACGAGATGCCGCGAATGGTGCAGGAACTTGGGCGGTTGCGGGAAGTGACATTTAGATTGGCGGGTGAAGGAACGGGAAAATGTCGCGACCTCGATCGCTTCGACCGCTACTACTGGCATGTGTTGTTGTGGAACCAAAGCAAGCAAGAACTTGTTGGCGCCTACCGGGCCGGGCAGACCAAGGAGATTCTTAGCGAGCGCGGAGTGAATGGCCTCTACACGAGCACACTATTCCGCTACCATCCGCGGCTGTTTGAAAAGATTGGTCCGGCGCTGGAATTAGGGCGTTCTTTCGTCAGACCGGAATATCAGAGGCAGTACGCTCCGCTGCTTCTGTTGTGGAAGGGAATTGCGCGCCTGGTGGCGGCGCACACCGAGGCTCCCGTGTTGTTTGGTGCGGTCAGCATCAGCAAGGAGTACAGCAAAGCCTCCCGCGAAATGATTTACCGCTTCTTCGAAGCGCGGCTGCAGGAAGACGAGTTGGCGGGATGGATCGAACCGCGACGGCCATTCCGCCCCGCAGGGTTGCGGCCGTGGGATTGTCACGCCATGTGCCGCGCTTTGCGCGATCTTGAGGAACTCTCTCAGCCCATCAACGACGTGGAGATTGACGGAAAAGGACTGCCTATTTTGTTGCGGCAATATGCCAAAGTCGGCGGCAAGTTGCTGGGCTTTAACGTGGATCGGAATTTTTCCAACGTTCTCGACGGCCTGGTGGTGGTTGACCTGCGAAAAACCGAACCGGCGGTGCTGGAACGCTACATGGGCCGAGAGGGGGCGGCGCGATTTAGACAACGACATGGTTTGGAAACAGTGAAGTAAGACCTGGAGGCTGTCTATTTTTTTGGCCTCAGCTTGGTTGCCTCATTTGTCAGAACACAGGCCTGTGTAGCGGGTTTGAGAGCCGCTTCTAACTTTGGCCCTAAAGCTTCAAGTTCCTGCGGATTCATCAACTGCTGCAGGCGCTCGAAGAGGTCGCGTTCTTCTTTGCGAATATGGAGGGAAAGTTGTTGTCCGAAAGCGGGCAGGCTGTCCGCGGACAGGCATCGTTTTTCAGCCTGGGAGAAAAGTTTGCGCAGCGCACCGTGCTGGGCGATCAACTCTTCGACTACAGGGATCAATTCGGCGTATCGGCGGGCGGCAGGAAAGAGAATGCTTTCTTCAGCGGAAAAATGGATTTTGATTTCCTGTTCGAAGTGCTGTTCGATCTCCGCCTGCCAGGCTTCCAGATCGCCTATGCGTATGGGCTGTGCGCGATCGATGCGCACGCACAGAGCCAACGCGCGTTGATGCTGGCGAGAAAGCGGAATCAAGCTCTTATCGCGCAGCATGTCGCCACCAATCGCGCGCGCATTTGGTTAGAAGGATCACACCACGCTCAGCGGTTCAGAGTCTTCGGCAATCACGGGGCGCACTGTGAGCCAATCGGTGCGAACCCGCTCCCACTCCTGAATCAGCATTCCGTTCGCTTCGAAGAAGCTGCGAATGCGTGCCCGCTCCCAACCAGCGACTTCTTCGAGAATGGGCGCCAATACGGCTAGAGCGCTGGCACTGAGCACGGTGCGCTTCGCGATCTGCGAGACGTGCGGTGACTCCGAGACTGCAATGGTGAGACCGTCGCGCGCATTGATTTGCAACATCACGTGAATATCCGAGCTGCCGTCGCCCGAGTAGATGACGTGGTCGGGGCCGGTGACGTGCTGTGCGAGCAACTGGTTAAGTACGGCAACCTTGCCGTAACCCGCGGTAGCGCGAATGATCGTATCGATCTCGCCGGAGGTTTTGTACCGAAATTCAGTGCCGTAAATGTGATCCCTCGGAACGATCCCCTCCAACGCGGAGTGAATAACCTCGACGGGCGCGGCGGAGAGAACATAAAAGTCGAAGAAGTGCCCATCCACCCCGCCGGCGAGAATCTGGTAAAGCAGTTTGATGTCTCCTTTGAGTCGGATGCGCTTGCCCACCTCATGGAGATGCTCCTTTCGCACCTTTGCCTTAAATTCTGGGTCGTGGAGCAATAGATAAGCGAGTTCGGCTCCCTGTTGCACAAGATTAATCTTCGCCATGCCTTTGGCTTTTCTTTCAAACTCCGCGGTGGGAATGCCGACAACTTCCGCCAGCACGTAGCCGGAGTCGTTAAAGGTGAGCGTCTGGTCAAAATCGCTGGCGAAAATGTAGCGCTTCAAAGGCTTATCTACCATATGTTGATTAGATTCGTGGTGAATCCAGAAGGCCCATTAAAAGAATTGATGGAGATTATATGCTGTTCCAGCTACGTCGTTGCCAACAACCTGGAGTATGGAGTAGCCAGGAGGAATTGCGGCCACCGGCTCTTCGGCGGGGTCATGCCTTTACTAAATTCCCCGACACGTCCAGAATAGAAGTTCCGTTCTCAGCGTTTTGCAGCAGGTATTGAGCGAACAAGCGGTCTTCAGGAGTCGTAGCAACTGACAAACAATACAGGAGCCTTCATGCCAGCATCTGGTGAACTAATACGGTCGATGAACTATGTGGAAGATATTACAACTACGTTGCGCCGCATCTGTATTTCGATTCCGGCAATGAGTGCGGAAGAGCGCAAGCGTCTTGCGGAGTGCCTACGAACCGCCGGTGGCGCAATCAACGCGGCCGTTGCCGATCTGGAAAAGGCGGCCCAGTAGTGGCGGAGGTTGAAACCGTCGCGGTGATCGGCGCCGGCATGATGGGCCGAGGAATCGCGCACGCCGCCGCAATTGGCGGTTATCGCACGATTCTTGAGGATCTTCTGCCTGCGGCGCTACGCCGGGCTGAGAACGAAATTCGAGCCAACCTCGACAAAGCGGTCGAACTGGGCAAAGTTGCTGCCCCCGATGCTGATGCTGCCTTCCGTCGGCTGGAATATGCCGGCGGTGTGGAGGAGGCTGCACGGGAGGCGGATCTGGTGATCGAAGCTGTTCCTGAGGAGATGGAGTCGAAGATCGAGATCTTCACGCTGCTCGACAAGATCTGCCGTCCGTCGACAATTCTCGCGTCGAACACTTCTTCGTTGAGTATCACCGAAATTGCCAGCGTGACCTATCGCGCAAAAAAGTGCGTGGGCATGCACTTCTTCAATCCCGTTCACCAGATGAGGTTGCTCGAAGTGGTGCGGGCGTTGGAAACCGACAAAGACACTCTATCGACTGCGGTTCAGGTCGGGAAGCGCATGGGCAAAGAAGTGGTGGTAATCAAGGAATCGCCAGGTTTTATTACCAGCCGGATCAACGCCATGATCGGCAACGAGGCATTTTACATGTTGCAGGAAGGCATTGCCTCGGCGGCGGACATTGATAAGGCGCTGAAGCTTGGGCTGAACCATCCCATGGGGCCGTTCGAGTTGGTGGATGTGGTGGGGCTGGACACGTGGCTGAATATTCTCGAGTACCTGCACAAATCCCTGGGAGAGAAATATCGTCCTGCGCCGCTGCTGGTGCAGTATGTAAGAGCTGGACGGCTGGGGCGCAAGTCCGGGCGTGGAGTTTATGAATATCCTGATGCGGCTGCGGAGGAGATCAAGCATCCCGGAGCTGCGCCTTCGAAGTTAACCGCTAGTCCTCAAGCCTGAGCGCACGAGTGGCTTGCGTCCAAAGCTCAAACCGGACAAACATTCCATTTTCTCCCGCGCTATCTCCTTGCCCGCAACTAACACTTGAAAGCTTTCGCCCATGCCGGTGGGCGTGACCAAGTGCTTGAGTTGTAGGGCGACTTTGGCTCTTTCTTGCGGCAAGCGGCATTCTTCGAAGGCATCGGAAAACTGGTTGGCTTCGCCAATTCCCATCAGGAATTGCGATTGAGTGACAAGCTTTTGCGTTTGCATGCCATGCTTTTCCGCAGCGGCGGCGAGCGCGGTGAAGTTTACATCGACGGTGATGTCTTGTTCTCCGGGAGCTTCATAAGGGTTCGCGCTGATGGAGTGCTGGCGAATCGCCTTGAGCGTGCCCCGATGCCGGCCGGCGAGTTGCTCTTCGCGGGTGTAGCCGTAGTCGATGGCGAGGATGAATCCGCGCGCGATGCCGGCTGCAATTCGCTCCATGATTTGTTGGGCGACTAGAGGAACCTCAACGCGTTCGTGTTCTTCGGGATGGATTGAGTGGCGGTCGAGAAATTGTAGTTCGTCGGGCGAATCTGTCGCCCAGGTTTCAATGAATCGGCCGTCCCGGGTTCCGATGCGCAGGGAACCTTCTCGGCTAAGGACTTCGACAGGGAGCGCGTCGAAGAATTCGTTGGCGAAGACGATGGTGGGGAATTCAGGGGCTAAAACCCCTTCGTTCGAGGTCTTGTTGGGCACGACTGAAGTCGCGCCTGTCCCGGTTTTCTCCGCATCAAGACTCATAGCATTCGATACACACAGAGCTTTTCCGGTTTCGAGGTGATGTCCTAGGATTACTTTAATTCTCTGACGCAGCGCGAGCGAGCTTTCGACGAGGACGTAACGAAAAGCACAGAAGAAATCCGGAAACTTCTTCTCGGACCAGTCGAGCACGTCTTGCGCGAACAAGCCGCGGCCGGGGCCGAGTTCAACCAGGTCGATGCGCTCAGGCGAGCCAAGGGCGCGCCACATTTCGTCGAACTGGCGAGCCAGAAGCCGTCCAAAGACAGCGTGCACATCGCTCGAGGTGTAGAAATCGCCGGCTTTGCCGAACTGTTCGGCGTTTCGCGAGTAGTACCCAAGCTCAGAGTCGTAGAGGCAGAGTTCCATGTAGCGAGAGAAGGGAATGGCGCCGCGCTCCCGGATTTCCGCCTCGATGGTCTCGCGCAGGGAATTCATAATTCATTTTGCCTGCGGTCGGCACGGTCTTGTGGCGTCCGGATAAACATTTCGACGAAGTAGTCGTGCAATGCGTCGTAGAGTTGGCGCTGGAAGCTCCATTCGAACTGCGGATGGTCGAGGTCACGGGGATGTAGATCGAAATAGTACGTGTGGACCGGAATCGAGGCGTCTTTGAACTGGATGACGATCTCTACGCCGTCGCCCTTGGCGCGCGCAGAGAAGTTCAGCAGAGGATGTTCGTAGAGGCGCAACTGAGCAAAGACGCGATCAAGGCGCGTGGCGGCGGTTTCAGGCACAAGGAGATTGTAAAGCAGAGTGCAGGCGCTGCTTGAGAATCAATATCAAGGTCCGGAATTAAGTCGTGGCAGAAACTTCTTGTCTAGCCACGGGGAGTGCTGAACTGCAAGGGATCCTTCGACTACGTGGTTGCTTCGCTTCGCGAACCAACCACTTCGCTCAGGCTGACACTCGCGAAAGAAAAGCTATTCGTACCTGAGCGCCTCGATGGGGTTGAGTCTGGCGGCTTTGATGGCCGGGAACATGCCACTGATGATGCCTACGAAGCTGAGAATCGCCGTCGACCAGATCAGGGTGGCGGTATCAATATACAGGTGGATATCCCCCTCGCTGGCGTCTTCGATGAAGGCGCTCCACAGAGTGAGTGAACCTACCGACCAAGAGATGAGATAAGCCAGTATGACCCCCAGCAGCCCACCTAACACCGTGATTACCAAAGCCTCAGCCAGGAATTGAAAGAGAATGTGCCAACGGTGAGCGCCCAGGGCCTTCTCGACGCCAATTTCGCGGGTGCGCTGCGTTACCGAAACCAGCATGATGTTCATCAGGCCTACGCCGCCGATACCCAGAGTGAGCAGTCCAATAAACCCCAGCAGAAGCTTGATGCCAACCGTGATCACGTTGAGGTCGGCGAGATCCTTTACGGCGTCGAAAACGAATATGGCGCGCTTGTCCTTCGGATCGAAACCATGGTGAAAGGCCATAGAGTTGCGTACGGCATCGACCACCTTGCTGTGGTCGCCTTCGTAGTCCATCATGATGCCATCGAGGTAGTAGGTATTCTTGAGATCGCTCATGGCGCTATAGGGCACATACACCAGAGAATTCATGTCTTCGTCGCCATTGGAAATGGTGTGCTGGAGGACGGCCACTACTTTGTAAGAAATGCCATCGATACGGATACTTTCGCCCAGAGCATTCTGACCTGAGAAAAGCTTTTTCTTCACCGTCGAGCCGATGACGGCGACGCGGGAATGAGTGAAATCATCCTGCTCGCCGAAAAATGCCCCTTCGCCCACATCCAGAGCGCGAATTTTCTCATAGCTGGAATCGATGCCGTGGATGCCATAGCTTCCGCTCCGAGTGGCAAAGGCCACCAGGCTTTGTTTATCCACTTCCGGCGAGATGCGAGTAAGCATGGAGCACTCGGTGCGCAGGTACTCGAGGTCGTCGCGAGTCAGGCGAACCTGCACGCCCGCCTTGGTGCCGCCCGCTTGTATCGAAGTGCGTCCCGGAAAAATGGCGACGAGGTTTCCGCCAAAGGTCCGAAAAGCGATCATCAAAGCGTTTTGAAAGCCGGACCCGTAGGCCAGAAGCAGCACGACCGTTGCAATGCCCCAAGCCATGCCGAGCATGGTGAGGACAGAGCGGCGGCGGTTGTGTTTCAAGGCGTTAAGAGCTTGTCTGCCAAGGTCGCCAAACATAGTTACTCCAGGTTCGTTTACTCCTGCCGCAGCGCTTCCACCGGAGGCAGCAATGCGGCTTTGCGTGCGGGATAAAGGCCGGCGACGATGCCTGCGATAGACAGCGAAATCATAGCGGCGATAGCGGAAGATGGCACGATGCGTGGCGTGTCAAATCCCTCTGGGGAGGGCAGTTGCGCCAGCAGTGCCACGAAAGCGCTGCAGACAGCGATGCCGATGCCGCCGCTGAATGCGGTGAGAAATGCTCCTTCGACAAAAAACTGCGTCATGATGTTGCGGTGCGTGGCCCCGAGCGCCTTGCGCAGGCCGATTTCCCGGGTTCGCTCGGTCACGGAAACCAGCATGATGTTGATGACGCCGATGGCGCCCAGGCCGAGGGTGACGACTCCGACCACGCCGAGAAACCAGTCCATCGCGTCAAAAATCTTTGCCACGCGGATGGCGCCGTCGATGGTATCCCAGTCCATGAATGCGTCTTCAAGGGTGGGATCAAACCCATGACGCCGCGCAATGATGGCATGAACTTCATTCTTGGCTTCGACGTGCAAGTCTTTCTTAATGGGCCGATAGTTAAGGAAGGAAATGGCATTCTCCGAGTTCTGCGCCTTTAGCGGAAAGAGGGTGCGCATGGTGTCGAAGGGCACGAAGATGCGGTGGTTGGTTCCATTCTCACCCTCTTTGCCGATCTTAGGGATAACGCCGATCACCTTAAAATCCAGGTCGTTGAGCAGGATGGTGCTGCCTACGGCAGGCTCTCCGGGAAACATATTCTTCAGCAGTTCCCATCCCACGACGGCGACGCGCCGATGCTGGGAATTGTCCTCGTCGTTGAACCAGCGTCCGGGTTCGGTAGGGATGTTGCGAATCTGGCTGTATTCAGGCACGACGCCAAAAACCTGGCCGTTGGTGGAACCGTAGTCACTCACGGCTCTGATGTCGTCACGCTCCAGCACGGGAGACACTGCGCGCAGAAATCTGGACTGGTCGCGAATCGTGAAGTAGTCGCCATAGGTCAAATAGTAGGGTTGTCCAGACTGGTAGCTCCCGGCCACGGCCGGTATGCGGCCGGGAAACACAAACATTATGTCTTGGCCCAACTCGGCCAGGTTCTTGTCCTGGCCGCTGCGGAAGCCTTCACCCAGGCCTACCAGTAACAGCAATGAGCCCACCCCCCAGGCGATCCCAAACATGGTGAGAAACGAGCGCAACTTGTGCGCCCACAGAGTGGAGAGCGACTGCCGGATAATGTCGACGAGCATTCGCATAAAATGTGCCCCCACGCCTCCGGGGAAAAGCATGGGGGCCCCGGGTAACGGTCAGGCGAGGGGTCTCAAGCCCGCCCAACCGCTTCTCTTCAAAGCGTCTCATCAGTAATACGCAGTCGAATCACTCGAAGTTCCAGTTTGTCATTGCTTATTTAGACCACGGGAAAGGGGAAAAGGTTACCTGGCTGGATAGAATCATGCGGGGCGCATTCAAAAGCGCTGTTTGACGGGAGAAAGCGTATCCAGAAATCAGAACTCGAAATACCCGCCGCCTGAGGTGGAACGAGGGACCCCATCGGTCCCGGTGGCCGGCAGCAAACCCAGCACCCCGCTCAGATTCTCCCAGGCCGCCCGGTTTAGTGCAGGGTCTGAACCCACGAGGTCTCGGATCATGTCCCATGCGGCAACGTTTAGAGCGCCTTCAGGGGGAGGGCCCATCGCCAGGGAAACCGAACACTGGGGGCAGAAAGAAATGCGGTGCGCGGTGGATTTTTGCCGCGGTTTGATTCCGACCGTCTGCGCGAACAGATAGAGGGCAACCGATTTATGTCCGGGTTCGAGGGCTCGATTACAGCGAAGACAATGCGTGTTCTCCAAGGATCTCTCCCGGCGGCGGATTACTCCCGAAATACAAATACTGTCTTCGCGGAGTTGCGCGGCGCAAGTATGTAGAAGGATTCCGGCGACCTATCCCGCACCGGAGAACCGGGGCTCAATCCGTTCCGAGAACCAAGGTGTGCTCTAGGCATAACCAGACCACATCATGCAATCTGTTGCGATGGGTGCGAAGGCGAGAAATGCTCGAGGTTCACGGTTGACGATGGTCGGCTCAGGTCCGCGAAATGAATCACCAATTCGTTTCGTTCGACTGTCTCATCTCAACCAGCTGCGCGAATGTGAACAGGTGGCGGCAGTGTGTTACCGCGTGCACGAAGATAGCATCGAATTTCTGCTGGTGCGGACGCGGGGCAGTGGCCGCTGGACTTTTCCCAAGGGCAGCGCCGAACCGGGGCTGACCCACGCCCAGGCGGCGGCGCTTGAAGCGTTCGAGGAGGCAGGAGTTCACGGGCGGATCGAAGAGGTTTCATTCGCGCGCTATGCTTGCCAGAAACAAGGCGCAGGTCGCAAGTCCGGCACACGATCTATAGAAAAAGGGCTTCCGATCAATGCCCATCTTTGTCAAGTATTGCGGCTGGGCAAACCGAAGGAATCCAATCGAAATCGAACCTGGTTTTCCGCCCAGGATGCGAGGCGGCGCTTGCGGGAGCGGCGTGAACGGAACGAGGGGGCAGAGTTCGTTCGCGTGGTCAATAAGGCTGTAGCGCGTATCCAGAGAATCGCTACTGCGGTTGCCGCCGCGGAAGATCGACGGCAACAAGACCGACGACCGGACGCGTTGCAGAAAGTGCACTTCGAGGCGGTTGGAGAAGGCGGCCGAACTGAGGCAGCTTCGTTCAATTCCAACACTCATCAGCGGCTTGCCGATACGCGGCGATATCGCCCGCACGCTATCGAGGCTCAACGCCGCGAACTTTTGCAGGGTGAGGTCTTGCAATTCAGTCCGACGCAGGAGACTACTCGAAGCCAGGGCTGGTTTCCCGGCCGAAAAAAGCCCAAGGCCTTGGGTACGGGCACAAAAGCGGAGTGACGCTGTCTTTGATGCGCCTCACGATTATTCTTTGTTTTTCGGCCGCTCGAAAGCTTTCTGAAGATACTTACGCGCTTCTTCCAGCGCGCCGAAGGTATCATCGTTGGTCTGAATCGCTTGCCGGTATTCGTTAATGGCGCGCTCGCGCTGTCCGGTGATGTCGAAGATTTTGCCCAGCTGGATATGGCTCCAGACCTCGGTCCAGCGCGGCTCTCCGTCGCCGTTAATGGAAGAGCGGTAGGAATTCGCCGAGGACTGGTAGTTTCTTTGCAGGAAAAATATCTCTGCGATTCGGTAGTGAGCCAGCGAACTGTTCTTGTTAAGGTCAAGCGCTTTATTGAACTCGCCCAGCGCACCGGAGAGATCGCCTTGCTGCTGCATGGCCTGGCCGCGGAGAATGGAAGAGCGCAGCTTTACATCGGAGGAGTTGGTCAGCACGTGATGGTCGGGATCGACGGCGATACGGCGCGGGCGTCCGAAAGTTTCAACGGCAAACGCTGAGTTAGTTCCCACTACCTCGATTTTCTTGTCTTCTGTTTTGCCGTCGGTGTCGATACGCAAGTCCACAGGCATGCGGAACAGGTCGAGATCCTGGGCAATCTCGCCGGTAACGCGGAAACCTTTGTTATTGCCGAGGCGGTAGGTAGTGTACTTCACTTTGAATTCGGGGGCCCCGGTGGAATCCAGCCACTGGGAGAAAAACCAGGTGAGCTGGTCGCCGTAATTTTTCTCCGCGATGGTGCGGAAGTCATCCATGGTGGCCGACTTGCCCTCATAGCTCTCGGCGAACTCCCGCATAGTCTTGAGATATTTGTCCTCGCCCAGCACCCAGCGCAACATGTGCAGGATCATCGCGCCCTTGTCGGTTACCAGCGACTGAAACTCAGTGGAGAACGGATCGAGCTTGCTGGCGCTGGAGAGCGGGACGGTGTCATAAGCCAGAGCGCCGACCGACATGTCCTTGACGGCTTCTTCAAGACCAGCCGTGCCGGCGGCGTTCTCCACGTACATGGCCTCCGAATAGCGTGAAAAGCCGTCGACCAGCCACCAATCATCCTTCGTCTCGGGACTTACCGATGCGCCCCACCATTGATGGGAGATGGCATTGGCGAGCAGGCGGTAATTTGTTTTCTCGGTAATGGAGGGGCCTGCCAGGCCGGCGATCTCCGGAGCCCAGGCATAGGGAACGGTGTCGCCAGGCAGTTCAACGACGTTGAGTCTCTGCGAAAGAGGCGTCCCATAAAGCGTGACGTAGTAGGTGAATTCCTGAACCGCGGTGGTGGTGTATGCAGGTGCCAGCGACTGATGCGTAGGTTTGAAAAACACGTGCAGATCCATACCGGCTTCGTCGCTTTTGTATTCCTGGAAGATGCCGGCAACGATGGTGCCAGGAAAGCTTCGCTTTGAATAGACGAATGTGAACGTCTTGGTGGGGAGCCCGTTCGTATTGGGTCTCTTCGAAGGCGGATTGTCGCTGACGGTCGACTTACCGCTGCCGATCACCACCATGTGAGCTGGCACAGTGACGCTGATCGTTGCGGTAAAACGATTGAGTCCGTAGCCACTCACTGGAAACCAGCGTCCCGCATAGAGCAGATAGCTGGTGTCGTCGCCGATGTGCGCCAGCATGAGGCCCGGAACCGGGCTGTCGTCGGCAGTCTCCAGGTCGCCCTCGTATTCGAAGGTGAGCGTTGTGGAACTGTCTTTGGATAGACCGGCGGGCAGCTGTACGCGCACCGTCGAATCCTGGGTAACCCTCTCGGCCGAGAGCGGCTGGTTCTTCTCGTCGAGAACCTGAGTGACCCGCAATCCGTTGTGCAGTTCGAAAACCGCCGTGTTCAAGTCCTGAAGAGCTGTGAATTTGACTTTTGCGCGCGCTGAAATCTGATGCAGATGAGGGGTAAGCTCGGCCTCAATTTGGTAATCGTCGACGCGCAAATGAACCTTCTCGGCGGCCCGCGAGGGGGTCGCGACGAAAGCCACTAGCAGCAGGGCGAGGAAACTGGCGAGAGCGCTCTGGGCGCGCCGGTGGCGAATCTGCATTAAAGAGAGTCTCCGAAAAACGGGGCTAACCATTCCCTATGATGAAGATTCTCCCCTAAAAGATGCTGCGAGCACAAGGTTTGCACCCACTTTGCCGTTCGGCTACCGTTCACTTTGTCATTTCGAGCGAGGCGAGAAACCTGCTGTCGGCAGCCACGAGCAAACAGCATTTAGTTTTTTCGTGTACGGCGCCGCAAGGTGAGGATTATCTCTGCGGCTCGTTCGGCTGCGTGGCGAGCTGGGCCTTTCATGCTGCCATCGGGGCCGTGGAGCTTGGCTTTCACCCGCGCCAATCCTTCCAACATGCGGTCGCGCGCGGGACCCTCGGGAATGATTTCCCGCACTTGGGCAACGGCGTTTGCAGCCGTGAAATCGTGCTGCACGAGTTCCGGGACGATTCGCTCCCCGGCGATCAAATTGACCATGGCAAAGTGAGGCACTTTCACTCGCGGCTTTCCCAGAAAATAAGTGAGCGACGAGACGCGGTAGACCATCACGAACGGGGTCCCCATCATCGCGGCCTCCACCGTTGCCGTGCCACTGGCGATCATGCCGGCGCGCGAATGCCAGAGCGCGGGCAGGGATTCGGCCACGAGGACGACGCTGTGATCGCCGAGCAGGTTCCGCACGAAACACTGGTCGAGCGTGGGTGCGACCGGCAATAAAAATTCGTATTCAGGACCAAGCTGCGCAGCCGCCTCGAGTATGGTGGGCAGATTCATGCCCACCTCCTTTGCACGGCTGCCGGGCATGAGCGTGATCCAGGGCTTCGCTGCATCGAGATGAAATTGCGTGGCGTAATCTTTGCGTTCGATTGCCGGATGCGTCAAATCGGCCAGGGGATGGCCGACGAAGGTTGCATCCACGCCGCGGTCGCGATAGAACTTTTCTTCGAAGGGGAAAATCACGAGCGCCTTATCGATGTAGTCGCGCAGCAGGCGAACCCGACCCTGGCGCCATGCCCAGAACTGGGGTGCGACGTAGTAAACCACCGGAATGCCGCGCTTCTTCATCTGCCGTGCCACACGCCAGTTGAACGCGGGAGAGTCGATGACGATGGCGAGGTCTGGCCTGCGCTTGTCCGCTTCTGCGATCAGATGCCGGTAGAGCCCGTAGATCTTTGGCAGATGGCTCAGGATTTCGGTGATGCCTACGACCGAGAGATCTTTCGCGTCAACCACAGTGTCGCAGCCAACGGCGCGCATCCGCTCTCCGCCAACGCCGAAGAATTCAAGCGAGGTTTGTGTGGGGACAGCCGCCCCCGGCTGTCCAGCGGAGCGAAGCTCCGCAGTTCCTCGCGCGGCAGCCCTGCGCAGAGCTTCGATGAGCTGCGCGCCGTACATTTCCCCGGAAGCTTCGCCGGCTGAGATCAGGATGAGCAAGAGAGCATTGTAAGGCCGAACGCTCTAGTCATCTCCTCTGGCGGTGACTTCCCGCTCCCTGAAGCCGTCTGCATTCGCGGGCGAGGGCGCCCGCTCCGCATGGATCTCCTGGTCCTTATATTGCAATTGGTAGAGTTTGAAGTAAATCCCGCGCTGCGCCAGCAGTTGCTGGTGCGTGCCCATTTCCCGCACCTGGCCCTTGTGCATGACGATGATCTTGTCGGCGCGTTGCACAGTGGAGAGGCGATGGGCGATGATCAGCGAGGTGCGTCCCTCGACCATGCGGCTGAGTGCGTCGCGCACGCGGAATTCGGTTTCTGTGTCCACGCTCGAAGTGGCTTCGTCGAGAATCAGGATCTTTGGCTCGTGTGCAAGTGCGCGCGCAAACGAGATCAGCTGCTTCTGGCCGGTCGAAAGCGTCGAGCCCCGTTCACGAACTTCTTCGTCGAAGCCTTTGGGCAGGGCGCGGATGAAGTCGGCGAGATTCACATCTTCGGCGGCCTGCTCGATGTCTTCGTCCTGAATGCGTTTTGTGCCAAGCCGGATATTTCCACCAATTGTGCCGCTGAAAAGGAACGGATCCTGCAAAACCACGCCGAAGCGGCTGCGAAGATCGGAAAGATCCATCTCTTTCACATCGACGCCATCGATTCGGACCGCGCCTTTCTGGACATCGTAGAAGCGCAGCAGCAGCGAGATGAGCGTGGTCTTACCTGCGCCAGTGTGGCCAACGATCGCCACGGTCTCGCCAGGTTCGATGCTGAAGGTTACGTCGCGGACCACCCAATCGGGAGTTTGCTCATTTGCTGGCGTCTCCTGATAGGCGAACCAGACGTGATCGAATTCGATGCGGCCGGGGCCGGCAGTACGCTTGGCGACCGAGGGCGAAACCACCTGCACAGGGGTGTCGAGTAGCTTGAAGATGCGTTCGCTGGCGGCCATGGCGGACTGCAGAATGTTGTACTTATCGCTGAAGTCCATGATGGGCCGGAAAAACCGCAGGGCATACTGGAGGAAAGCGACCAACACGCCCAGCGACGCAACGGTGGGCACCAGCCGGAACGCGACGAATGTTTTCCAATTGAGACTCACAACCACGCTGGTCGCACCAACGTTGCGCATCACATCGCCGCCGCCGAACCAGATGACGCAGGCGATCGCAACTACGGATAGAATTTCGACCACCGGGTAGTAAACCGCGTAGGCCAGGATCGCGTCCTTATAGGCGTCCATGTGGTTGCGGTTGATTTCCGAGAAGCGCTTGTAAGCCTTGCGCTCGCGATTGAAGAGTTGCAGCACCACCATCCCGCTGACGTGCTCTTGCAGGTACGAATTAATCCGCGCGATGGCAACACGAATACGGCGGTAGGAATCGCGTACCCGGTCGCGGAAGATCTTGGTCGCGACTACGATAAAGGGCAGCACGGCGAATGTGATCAACGCCAGCTTCCAGTTCATGCAGAGCATGACGCTGAGGATGCCGAATAGCACGAAGAGATCTTCGAAGATCGAGACCACGCCGGAGGTGAACATCTCATTCAACTGGTCCACGTCGGTGGTGACGCGTGTTACTAAGCGGCCGACCGGATTCTTGTCGAAGAACGCGACGTGCAGCCGCTGCAGATGTCGGAAGATCTGGCGGCGGAGATCGAACATCACTTTCTGTCCGGTCCACTGCATGAAATAGGTTTGAAGGAACTCCAGCAGAAAAGTCATTAGCAACAATCCGACGTAGATTGCGGAAATCTGCGCGATGCCTGTGATGGCGTGGGGGCTAAGCCAACTCCACAAGCCGGAAGATAGGTCCTTCACGGGAGCCAGATAACGATCGATGGCAACTTTGGTGAGGTAGGGGCCGAGCACGTCGGCGAAAGATTTCAAAAGAATTGAAACCAGCGCGATCGCCACCTGCAACTTGTAAGGGCGAAGGTAGTTCAGCAGCCGCGCCATCAGGCGGCTGTCATAGGCTTTGCCTAATACTTCTTCCTCTTGAGACATCAGTTCGTTGGGCCGGCTCGAAATGGCGCCAGCCGCGCTGCTAACAGGGTACCCCAACTTGGATGGTCGGGGCAGCATCGAAGATGGAAAACGTTTAACGGTCAGGCACGGCGCAAATGGGATAATGGTCTGGCATGGCTCTCGGCGTTTATGTTTCGGTGCCGTTCTGTCGTACGAAATGCAGTTACTGCAACTTTGCCTCCGATGTGTTTTCGCGCGCCGTCTTCGAGCGCTACGTAGATCGCGTTTGTGCGGATATTCAGAACGCACCACAGATCGCGGCAGAAATGGGCGGAGAAATGCAGCATGCGGTCGACTCCATCTATCTGGGTGGAGGAACGCCGACCTTGCTCGGAGCGCCGCAATTGCAGCGCCTCTTCGACACAATGCGGCGGGAGTTCGACGTGAGCCCCGACGCAGAAATTACGGTTGAATGCGCTCCTGGCACGCTCGCTACGGCGACTCTGGATAGCTTTTTACGCTGCGGTGTGAACCGCCTGAGCCTGGGCGTCCAGTCGTTTGTGGACCAGGAGGCTGCCGCCGTTGGGCGCCTGCACAAACGTACCGGCGTGCTCGCCGACATCGCTCAACTTCGGGCTGCGGGAATTGCCAACATCAATGTCGATTTGATCGCCGGGTTGCCACATCAGAGCTCTGACAGTTGGGACTTTTCTCTCGCCGAAACCATCGCGACCGGCGTGCCGCATGTAAGTGTGTACATGCTTGAGGTGGATGAAGACTCGCGGTTGGGGAGCGAATTGCTTGCGGGTGGTGCGCGCTATCACGCGCACTTTGTCCCCCATGACGAAGCCATAGCGGATTTCTATCTCGCGGCCTGCGATCGGTTGCGATCTGCCGGGGTTGCTCAATACGAGATTTCCAACTTCGCCCGCGAACATTTCGAATCGCGGCACAATTTGAAGTACTGGACACGGCGACCGTATCTCGGCTTCGGTGTAGACGCCCATTCCATGCTGCCGTTTGTTACTTCCAACATCGCAGCCGTGCGATTCGCGTACTCCGACTCCCTGGAACAATACATGAGCGGAATGCCGCCGCAGCTCACCGCCGTCTCGCCCCAGGCAGCTTTGGAGGAAAGCTGTTTTCTTGGACTCCGGCTCAACCAAGGCATTAACCTGCTGGAACTGTCCGAACGATTCGGCGACGCAGCTACTAGGAACATTCCCGCTGCGATTGCGGAGTTGGTCGAGGCAGGACTGCTGAAACAGAGAAAGGATTTTCTCTGCCTGACGCCACGCGGACGATTGCTTTCGAACGAAGTGTTTGAGCGATTTATTCTCGCCGATGAAGTTGCTCGCTGATACAGAGCCCGCGTTGCAACCAGTAATCGTCAGGATCTGCCTGCAGCCGAACCATACGGTCGGTTGGGCGGAGAGCGCTGGTGATCAATATCTCCACGAATGGCGCGGTCCGTTGCACTTTCTCGTTCTGCCGCCCGCGGTAACTTTTCCGCCTTCGACCGCTATGTTCTAATCAGAAAATCGGCTGTAAGCCAATGGAGGATCATTGGATTTTCAACTGAATGACGAGCAGCAGCAGCTGAAAAAAACCGTCCGCGAGTTCGCCGAGCGCGAGATCGCGCCCAATGTTATGAAGTGGGATGAGGCATGTGAGTTTCCCCTCGGCACCATCAAAGAACTAGGCAAGCTCGGGTTGCTGGGAACCGTTTTCCCCACGGAGTACGCTGGCGCCGGTATGGGATATGTGGAGTATGTCATCGCCATCGAAGAGCTGTCGCGGGTGGATGGTTCCGTAGGCATCATCGTAGCGGCCCACACGTCGCTTTGCTCCAACCACATATTCCTCGCCGGCAACGAAGCACAAAAAAAGAAATATGTCAGCAGGCTCGCCACCGGCGAATTCATCGGTGCATGGGGATTAACCGAACCTTCTTCGGGATCGGATGCAGGCAGCGCACGCATGACCGCGAAGCGCCGCGGGAACAACTGGGTCCTCAATGGAACGAAAACGTTTTGCACCAACGGCCACTATGCCGACGCAATCGTCGTGATCGCCGTAACCGACCGCGCCGCTAATACTCACGGGCTTTCGGCGTTCATCGTCGAAAAAGATACGAAGGGATTCCGGCCCGGCAAGAAAGAGAATAAGCTCGGCTTGCGCGCCAGTGATACGGCGGAGATGATTTTTGAGGACTGCGTGATTCCCGCCGAGAATCTGCTGGGCAAGGAAGGCGACGGCTTCATCGACGCGATGCGGGTGCTCGATGGCGGCCGCATCTCGATTGCGGCACTCTCGCTGGGCATGGCGCAGGGCGCATACGAGGCCGCGCTGAATTATTCGAAAGAGCGCAAGCAATTTGGGAAAGCGATCGGGGAGTTTCAGGCGATCCAGTGGAAGCTGGCCGACATGGCCACCGAGATTGACGCGGCGAGGCTGCTCACCATGCGTGCGGCGTCGATGAAAGACGCGGGGATGAAGACTACACTTGAGTCTTCGATGGCGAAACTCTACGCCAGCGAAGTCGCCGTCAGGTGCGCCAATGAAGGCGTGCAGATTCATGGCGGCTACGGCTTCATCAAAGACTATCCGGCGGAAAAGTATTACCGCGACGTGAAGTTGTGCACGATCGGCGAGGGTACCAGTGAGATTCAGCGGCTGGTGATTGCACGGCAGTTGTTGAAAGACTGAAGACTCTGGGCAGTGTTGCAGCTTTCGGTTAGCCGCCATCCGCCAAAATCCGCAGCCAGTCCGAAGCATGAGGCGATCGCCTGTGGGTCTTGAAAAAGTCACCGGGATTGGCAGGTGAGATTAGCGGAAGCCATCACCGTTATGATTGTCGCCACTTTTACGCTGGCGCAGTTTGGCGAGGCGGGCATCGACGTCGATGCTTTGGCTAGGCAACTGCAGACTGAGGGAGCCGAGACTTTTGTGAAGTCTCGGAATGACTTGATGTCTGTGATTTCGTCTAAGGGTGCCTCGCTGAACAAAAACCGCACCCTGAAAGCAGTCGGTTCGATCAAACAACACGAAGCTCGCGAGAGTAAACGCGCGAACACAAAGGGAGTATGCATATGGCGGCACAGGTCCAGCCATTGACAAAGCAGCCGAAGACGGGACGGACGACGTGGAGCGCACTGGCGTCACATTACAAAACGGTGTCAAAGCTGCATCTCCGGCAGCTTTTTGCAGACGATCCGAAGCGCGGTGAACGTTTGGCGGTCGGGGCCGTCGGTCTTTACCTCGATTACTCTAAGAACCGTGTCACCGAGGAAACGCTCCGACTCCTTCTTCGCCTGGCGGAAGAGTCTGGCCTGCGGGCACGAATCGACGCCATGTTCCACGGGGAGAAAATCAACATCACCGAGAAGCGCGCGGTGTTGCACGTTGCCCTGCGCGCCCCGCGAGACGAATCCGTCGTGGTCGATGGTGAAAACGTGGTGCCCAAGGTGCATGCCGTGCTCGACCGGATGGCGGATTTCTCCAACCGCGTGCGAAGCGGTGAATGGAAGGGACACACCGGCAAGCGCATTCGCAACGTGATCAACGTGGGCATCGGCGGCTCAGATCTCGGTCCAGTTATGGCCTATGAGGCGCTGAAGCACTACAGCGATCGAACCATGACGTTCCGCTTCGTATCCAACATTGACGGCACGGATTTCGCAGAGGCGGCCCGTGACCTCGATCCCTCGGAAACGCTTTTCATCATCTCCTCGAAAACCTTCACAACCCTCGAGACGATGACGAATGCTCACACGGCTCGCGAGTGGTCTCTCGCCGGACTAGGCGGCGACGAAAAGTCGGTGGCGAAGCATTTTGTGGCAGTCTCGACGAATGCGGCCGAGGTTACCAAGTTCGGGATCGATACCGCCAACATGTTCGAGTTCTGGGATTGGGTTGGGGGACGCTACTCGATGGACTCCGCCATTGGCCTGTCGACCATGGTCGCCATTGGCCCTGAGAGCTTCCAGGCGATGTTGAATGGTTTCCATCAGATGGACGAACACTTTCGCACTGCTCCCTTCGAGCAAAACCTGCCGGTGCTGATGGGTCTTCTGGCGATCTGGTACAACGATTTCTTCGGGGCGCAGACGGTCGCGGTTTTGCCCTATGAACAATACCTGAAACGCTTCCCGGCCTACCTCCAGCAACTGACGATGGAAAGCAATGGCAAGCACGTCACGGTTAAAGGAAAAAAGGTTGCACACCGAACCGGTCCAATTTATTGGGGAGAACCGGGAACCAATGGTCAACATTCCTTCTACCAGCTGATTCACCAGGGAACCAGACTCATTCCCTGCGACTTCATCGCTTTTTCGAAGCCGCTTAATCCACTCGGGCGGCACCACGACATGCTGATTGCCAATGTTTGCGCACAAACCGAGGCGCTGGCCTTCGGCAAGACGCCGGAGGAAGTCGAGGCGGAGGGCACTCCGAAGTGGCTCGTTCCGCACTGGGTGTTCGAGGGCAACCGTCCGTCAAATACGATCCTGACTGAAGAACTCACTCCAGAGACTCTAGGAAAGCTGGTGGCGTTGTACGAACACTCCGTGTTTACCCAGGGCGCCATTTGGAATATCGACTCATTCGACCAATGGGGCGTCGAACTGGGAAAAATCCTCGCGCAACGCATCATCCCTGAACTGGAGAGCAAAACCGAGCCGCAGCTTGCGCACGACAGTTCCACCAACAACCTGATCAGGTATTACCGTAAATCGAAGCAGTCATAAAGGGGATTCACGATGCAACTCGGCATGATCGGTCTTGGAAGAACGGGCGCCAATACGGTGCTGCGACTCATGAATCCCCGGCACAGCTGCGTGGTGTTTGACAGGTCGCCGCAAGTGGTCGGCGAGCGACCGCGTCCATTGCGAGAGTACGGATTGTGTTGAAACCATTGACAGCAACGGTGGGGAAACCGGAGTAGCGGTGCTCATTTCAATATCCTTTCACACCTTCTAACTTCGAATGCAGATCGCCGGAAAATAACCTTCATATTGAAAGTATTAAATTCCGTCGTAGCGGGAATATCCACGCTCGGCCCAGTAGTCTCTCGGCTCGGTCGCAAAATACGTAATCTTGGTAACGGCCTTCACATTCTTCAAGCCAAGTTTTACCGGTACCAGCAGACGGAGTGGCGCTCCATGATCGACAGTCAGGGGCTGGCCCTTGAAGTGTGTGGCGAGCAGCGTCTGTGGATGGCGCGCCGTCGCCAGGTCGAGCGACATAAAGTAAGGGTCAGGATTCCCCGAGGCATCGAGATTGACCGACGACTCCACACGCGCCCATTTTGCCGGCGACATCGGAGGGTAGGCACGAAGCAGATCATCGAATCTCACACCAGCCCACCACGCGATCGCACTCCAGCCTTCGACGCAAACCAGCCGCGTAATCTGCTCGTGCAGCGGAAAGCGATTCAGGAGATTCCGAATATCAAGAGAGATGCTTAAGCCGGAGGCCAAGCCATCCAGGGTGAGCCTCCATCCAGAAATATAGCCAGGATCGGGAGTGACTCCGTTGTAATTGTTCCTAATCGGGGTGATCTGCGATTTGGTGTACGTCGGCACCTGACGGTTCACCGAGTAAAGGGCTTCGGCCACGTCATCGTCGATACGCAGAGCTCGGTTTAGAAACCACTGCTTCCCGGCAGTGTCGAGATTTCGACGCACACCCATGCGACTGAGAGTATTTTGTGGCAGCAGAACTCCAGCGCCCCCCAGCACTGCTAACGCTCCAGCTCCAAACAGCAGAAAGTCGCGTCTGGTCTGATGACGCAGGACTCGACGAGCCACTTCAATTACTGGTAGAGGTTGCTCGGCAAGGAAGCCTCGTGGTTTTTTCACGGAAACAGATTTCACGTTCGTTCCTAAACCCGTCGCAGGCGCATCTTCCGCTTTTGCCGAATTTCCCTTTTCCTCATTGTTCACTTGCCACGACCTCCGGCCGCTGTACTCTTGCTGACCAACCCACGACCATGCCGCGCAGCGTGTCCCACCCATTGGCGAAAACCAGAATCACATGCGGCACAACGAAGAAGATGTAGAACCACATAAGCCAGAAATGCCAGACACGGGCTAGGTCAAAGCCTCCGAACAGCGCAGCCAGCCAATGGAGCTGCATGGGCTTGTGAAGCGCCCAGCCGGTGGCGATCGAAAGACAGCCGCCGACTGGGAGAGAGAAGTACGATGCGCGCTGGAGTGCGTTGTACTTTGTGTTGAAAAGAGGATGCGGCCATTTGCGGCGTGCCAGTTTAGCGAAGAGAAACCCAACGTAGTACCAAACCATCCTCGGCACATCGGACAGGTCGGTCCCGCGAGGCAGCAAGGAGCGCCAGCCTCCTGCCATGACCAGCCCTGTGAGGTACACCATGCCATTCAGCATGAATAAGTACGCGCACAACCAATGCAGACGCAGAGCCGGAGCTAACATGTAAGGCCCAAGGCTCATCTGGTTGTAAATCCAGTCGGGTGGACTGCTGTAGTGATGCAGTCCGGGTACATGGGCGCATATCCAGATTCCGATATCCGCCGCCACATCGACGTTTCCCGTAGTTGGATCCGGCTTGTGTTGATAGATCGGCGAAGCCCAGTAAATAGAGATGCCGCTCAGAATGAGTCCGAGAAGGATTGGGACGTTCAGCCAGTGACTCAAACGCACCAGGAGATGGTACTTTTTGAGTACGAGCACGCCTGGCTGTTCCAGTAACGTGCTCGTAGAGTTCGGTGCATTACCAGGAGGTGCTGAACGGCTCATTGGCCGGACCCCTTCTGCGTGGCGTTGCCAGGGGCCGCCGGGATGAAGAGAAAGATCTTGTCCGTCACCAGTGTTCCATTCGGCAGCTTGTCAGTCGCTACGTAGACGATGTCGCCATCGGTGAATGTGACTTTCTCAGGTGCGACTTCCGTGACCGGGACATTGGGAGGTATGGAGATCGTCTGCGAGCCGTCCTGATATTGAACCACCAGAGTCGTGCCACTCCCGTTCTGCACCGTCCCGTTCGTCATGCGTGAGTGTGATACGGCGGGGCCAGACACTGAGCCGTTGGTCATCCTGCTGTGAGTAGTTGCACCCGGCGGATCCGTCAGGACACTGCCTTCTGCAGCCCCGCTGAGTTCCACCGGAAATAGGATGATCTGCTTAGCCACCTGCTTCCCGTCCGCCTGCTCAGTCGACGCGACGCCGACATACGGCGCAGACGCGACATGACTCAAGTCCGAAGGTATCTGCTTATAAGTTGTGAGGGGCTGCTTGACATCGACGTGAACCACTCCTGAACTCGTCGCAACGTCGAGTGAAGTGCCTGTAAATGACTGGAGTTTCCCAATCACGCCGGAAATTGGAGGGGCTGCGGCTTTCGCCTGGGCCCAGACTGTATTTGGAGTTGCGAGCGCAGCCAGCACAAAGATGAATGCGAGAGGCGATAGTGCGGCATGGACTTTAGCGGTGTACAACGGTTTTTCGAAAATCATGGTCGGTTCTCCTTGGTAAACTTGTGTGTGTTGTCGATTGATTCCGACGCGCTAGACACTTGCGATTAGGCCAGAAACGTGGAGGGGGAACAATTGGACGATGGTATTGGCGATACCTTCGTATCGGTCGGTGCCACGACGCCGGTCAAGCTCTCGTTTGCTATCAGCGTCTCGGATAGGGCAACAAATTGTTCGCGCAACATGCAGGCCGGTTTCGAGATGACGGATTTTTGGCATAGTACGCCAGATCTCTGTCTCCCCTGGCGAAGGGGTGCAACCTTGGGTTCAGCAAAACCGACTGCTAAACGTTGTCGGAGCAACCACATAGAACCAATCTGACGGCATCGACCGGTTTGGCACTTTACCTGTCATCTCCCCTGGCGTTGGTGGGTTCCGAATCAAGGGCAATGACGCTAATTTTCGCGGACCAAACTCGGGCTCGTTCTTTCGTTCATGACGATTCACTATGGTCACAGATTCCACTAGGAGAAAGGCATGGTCACACTCGCAGATGCCAGTAGAGTACCAGCGGCCGCTGAAAAGAAGGCTCAGGAGATGAAATGGCCGATGAACATCGCAGTAGTGGATGAAGGCGGCAATCTTGTGTCGCACGTCCCGATGGATGAGGCCTGGATCGGAAGTGTCGATTCGAGCAACAAGGCGTTCACCGCGCGGGCATTTGACTCATCGAGCTGCGTTTGAATAAACCAATCGCAGGCACGCAGCGCAAGCATACAAGGAGCAACTTTCTGGCACGCTGAGGCAAAACATATGGAGAGCGAGATTCACATCGCAGCAAGCACAAAGCAGATATATCTTACGCGGCGCTCACCTCAATATTGGCGAGTAACGTTTGATCATCCGCCCCTCAACATCTTCGGTCCGAAAACCATTCCGCAACTAAATGAGGTCATCACAGCGATCGAGGCCGACAAGCAGGTCAAGGTCGTCGTCTTTGACAGCGCCGTCGAAGGTTTCTTTCTTACTCACTACGATTTCCTTGCGAAACTCGAAGAGACGACTAGTCTGCCACCGGGACCAACAGGGTTGCAGCCTCTGCCCGACATGCTGGTCCGCTTGAGCCGTGCTCCGGTTGTGTCGATTGCGTTGATCCGAGGGCGCGCGACCGGCGTTGGAAGTGAGCTCGCCCTGGCCTGCGACATGCGTTTCGCGAGCCGCGAAAAAGCCATTTTGTCGCACTTTGAGGTCGGGGCAGGGGTTGTGCCTGGCGGCGGCCCAATGGCACGGCTACCGCGCCTGATGGGACGAGGACGAGCGCTGGAAGTGCTTCTTGGCGCGGACGACATCCCGGGCAATCTGGCTGAACTATATGGCTATGTCAATCGCTCATTGCCGGATGCCGAACTCGACGCGTTTGTCGATGCTCTCGCAACCCGGATCGCATCCTTCGATAAGCAGGCGATCAGCGAGACCAAGCGCTTCGCCGACGTGGCCAGTTTGCCGCCTGACTACGAAATCGCGCCGGAGTGGGATGTGTGCCTCGCATCGATGATGCGGCCCGCCGCACAGGAGAGGATCAGGATGTTGATGGAGCGGGGCTTTCACAAGCCCGGCGATGTAGAAGACCGCTTAGGCTATTACGTCGGGCAGCTCGGGCGCTAAGCGTCCGAGGAAATGAGACTATAGATGTCACACCCTACCTCCGGTCCAAACTTTGGGTTTCCCCGCGGGGATGCCCGCCTGGACATGACTGATCTCTATGCGTTCCCGAAACCGGGGGAACCTGGCAAGTCAGTACTGGCCTTCAACGTTCACCCGTCGTTCTCCGTAAACCCCGGGGGTTAGAACCACGCAGGCCTTCGCGCCGGGAGCGCTATACGAAATCAAGATTGATGCCGATACCAGATATCACAAATTTATTCATCGCGAAAGAACAAGGAGAAAAACCAATGCCATACGCTACAGTCGGAAAAGAAAATTCAGGCAACATCGAGCTTTACTACGAAGACCATGGCTCCGGCCAACCGGTTGTGCTGATCCACGGATACCCATTGAGCAGTGCTTCCTGGGAGAAGCAAGTACCCGCTCTCCTGAATGCTGGTCACAGAGTCATTGCCTATGACCGCAGAGGCTTCGGCAAGTCCAGCCAGCCAACCAGCGGCTACAACTACGACACGTTCGCAGAGGACCTCCACGAGCTGATCACCCAGGTTAAGCTGCGTGATTTCACCTTAGTCGGCTTTTCGATGGGAGGAGGGGAGGTGGCACGCTACCTGGGAAAATACGGGTCTAAGGATGTGCGCAAAGCCGTGATTATCTCCGGTGTGCCACCTTATCTGCTCAAGACTGCCGACAACCCGGAGGGCGTGGATGCCGCTGTGTTTGCTGGAATCGAGAAAGCGGTGGCTGCCGACCGCTATGCGTTCTTCACCGGCTTCTTCCAAAATTTCTACAACGCCGACCTGCTGCTGGGGAAGCGTGTCAGCGAACAAGCCATCCAGGCCAGTTGGAACGTCGCTGCCCGTTCCTCCGCCACCGCCAGCTTGGCGTGTGTCCCAACCTGGCACGAAGATTTCCGCAAGGACCTGGCCCGCGTCGACGTGCCCACGCTCGTGATTCATGGAGATGCCGACCGCATTCTTCCAATCACGGCTGCGGGAATGCGCACCGCCAAGCTCATCCAAGGGGCGCGCCTGCTGGTCGTGAAAGACGGTCCACACTGCATCCCATGGACGCATGCAGAAGAAGTCAATGCCGAATTGCTGAGCTTCCTGAACGAGAAGGCCGGCAAGTCACAGAAAAATGTCGCTTAGGCAACCAGTTCGTAAGGAGCAGCGGTGATTTTCCAAGGGAAGTTTTTTAGACGCTTGGCAAGTGCCCAGCTTCGTTTTAACTGGCCGACCTGATCTTTGCGCGGACTGGGAACGAGCCCAGTTCGCGCAAAGGCTGGCATTCAGAAGTCGACCTTGCGAATGCTTCAGCCGTTGAATAGCGACCGAATGCAGCTACCCCGGCGATCCTGGTGAACTTCTGACCTTCGACGTCAGCTCGACACCGTTTAAGGCCGCAGACGTTTGCGATGCGGCGTGGCAAAAATAAGCGAGCCTGGTGTCCCATGACTGAATCACCTAAGGACGAAGATCGGGTGCAGAGGTCCAAGCCACTGACCGAGTTTTGGGGAGAGGATTCGCCACGAGCTGGTGCAAAGACTCGCTTACCGGCACTGGAGAAAAGAGGACGCCCTTTCGGTTCGCCAGAAATCGATTGGTGTGCGGCCGAACAGGAGCGCGCCGTACCTGTTAGCCTCAGGAATTGAGCTCGGGCCGGACGACAATCTGTATCGCTGAACAAGGCTTCGGAGGTGCGAGCCCACTCATCGGCCGTGGTGACGTGCACAGGGTACCGAGCCAAAAGCGGACGAAGGTGGATTGGCCGTCACGGAGTGCTGCCGTTATAGCCGTAACCTGCGGATCCACCCAACGCAATCCGTCGCCCGCTGCCGATTCCTGTTGTGAGAGTGTGAGAGTCCTGAGTCACAGCAGGCGGGACTCCCGGTCTGTCCCGCAAAGAAGAAGTAATCGATCAACTCACAACATCATGGCATCCAATCAAGAGCCTAGGTCGCAAGGCAGGAGGGCCCCCTCCCGATCGCCCAATTTGTTTTGAATTGTCGGATAATATTTTGATGGCTGACGCAACCGAAACCTTGGCGCCCCTTACATCAGCAGAGCTGAAGAAGATCGATGCTTACTGGCGGGCCTGCAATTATCTGTCAGCGGGCATGATCTATCTTCGCGCAAACCCACTGCTACGCGAACCACTGGAGCCGGAGCACATCAAGAATCGCCTACTCGGTCACTGGGGATCGGATCCCGGACAATCTTTGATTTGGGTTCACTTGAACCGCCTTATTAAGAAGTATGACCTGAACGTTATGTACATCTCCGGGCCGGGCCATGGCGCGCCGGCGACACTGGCTAACTGTTACCTCGAGGGTCACTACTCGGAGATTTATCCAGACAAGAGCCGCGACGAAGCTGGCCTGCTGAAGTTCTTCCGGCAATTCTCGTTTCCTGGAGGAATCGGATCGCACTGCACACCGGAGACGCCCGGTTCCATTCACGAAGGCGGTGAGCTTGGCTATTCCATCTCGCATGCTTACGGAGCCGCCTTTGACAATCCTGATCTTATCGTCGCCGTCGCAGTTGGCGACGGCGAGGCGGAGACCGGTCCGCTTGCGACCTCGTGGCATTCGAACAAGTTTCTGAATCCGATTCGCGATGGAGCGGTCCTGCCCGTGCTCCACCTCAACGGCTACAAGATCGCGAATCCGACCATCCTCGCGCGCATTCCGCATAGAGAATTGGAAGCGCTGCTGATCGGATACGGCCACAAACCTTATTTCGTCGAAGGCGATGACCCGTTTGTGATGCATCAACAAATGGCGTCGACGCTGGAGCAGTGCATCCTGGAAATTCGCTCGCTTCAGCAGCACGCCCGCTCAACCGGCGACACCACTCGTCCCTGCTGGCCGATGATCGTACTTCGTTCCCCGAAGGGATGGACAGGACCGAAGCAGGTCGACGGCCACAAGGTGGAAGGGTCGTGGCGGGCACACCAGGTCCCCGTAGCCAACCCAGCCGCGAATAAAAAGGATCTCAGGCTCGTGGAAGACTGGTTGCACAGTTACAAACCTGAAGAGTTATTCGACGCCAAAGGAACCCTCATAGCGGAACTACAGGAACTTGCACCTTCCGGATCGCGGCGCATCTCGGCCAATCCCCACGCAAACGGAGGACAGCTGCGCAAAGAACTCGAGCTGCCGGACTTCCGCGACTACGCCACCGAAGTCAAAGCGCCCGGTGCGGTCTATGCTCCGCCCACGGATGTGCTCGGACACTTTCTCGCGGAGGTGATGCGCCGCAACATGAGTTCTTTCCGCGTCTTTGGACCAGACGAGACGGCTTCCAACAGGCTAACGGCGATCTATGCTGCTTCAAAAAAAACGTGGCTTGCGGAGTATAAGCCAGAAGATGCGGATGGCGGCGAGCTCGATGTCTCCGGACGGGTCATGGAAGTGCTTAGCGAGCACACGCTCGAAGGCTGGTTTGAGGGTTACGTTCTCACCGGCCGCCACGGCTTTCTCTCAAGTTACGAAGCCTTCATCCACATCATCGATTCCATGTTCAACCAGCACGCCAAATGGTTGGAGAAGTCCAAGAAGGAGCTCGACTGGCGCGCGCCGGTGCCTTCGATCAACCTTCTTATCACGTCTCTGGTTTGGCGGCAGGATCATAACGGCTTTACTCATCAAGATCCGGGATTTCTGGATGTGGTCACCAACAAGAGCCCGGACGTCGTGCGTATCTATTTGCCGCCGGATGCCAACTGCCTGCTCAGCGTGGCGGATCATTGCCTTCGCTCGCGCGATTACGTTAACGTCATCGTCGCGGACAAGCAGGAGCATCTGCAATACCTCACGATCGAAGACGCCGTGACACACTGCACCAAGGGCATTGGCATCTGGGACTGGGCCTCCACAGATGACGGCGAGGAACCCGATGTGGTGATGGCTTGTGCTGGCGATATCGCAACCATGGAGTCCCTGGCGGCCGTCGCAATCCTGAAGGAGCACTTCCGGGATTTGAGGATACGTTTTGTAAACGTCGTGGATCTATTCCGCTTGATGCCGGACACCGAGCACCCGCATGGACTCTCCGACCGTGACTTCGATTCTCTATTCACCACCGACAAACCTGTGATCTTCAATTTTCACTCCTACGCCTCGCTCGTCCACAAACTCAGCTATCGACGGAAGAATCATGACAACGTTCATGTGCGCGGCTACAAGGAAAAGGGCAACATCAATACTCCACTCGAACTTGCCATTATCAATCAGATCGACCGTTTCGATTTGGCTATCGATGTCATCGACCGGGTTCCGCGGCTTCGTTCTATTGGCGCTCATGTCAAGGAATGGCTGAAGGCTCAGATCATTGAGAGCATCAACTACGCCCACACGGAGGGCATCGATAAAGAAGAAATTCGCAACTGGAAATGGACGAGGTAGGCGAGCGTGGAAAAGTCAACGGAAACAAGCGATCTGATTCTCGTGCTGAACAGCGGCTCATCCTCGCTGAAGTTCGGAGTCTATTACCGCGGCGCAAGCGACGAAGAACCCCTGCTGACCGGAAGCGCCGACGGGATTGGCCACAGCAATGGCATCTTACATATTCGTGCTGCCGACGGAACACTTCTGGTCCAGCGCGAAAGCGTTCATGAATCGCAGAACCAGGCACTCAGGGTTCTTTCTTCGGCGATACCGCAGCATCTCCACAACGCACCCGTGGCAGTGGGCCACCGTGTCGTGCACGGAGGACCTCATCTTCGTTCACCCCAACTCATCACGCCGCAGGTGTTGGACCAACTACGTTCCGCCACACACTTCGCCCCCCTGCACATCCCGCAGGCATTGACCCTCATCGCCTCCTCGCAATCGATCTTCCCGGCGGCGGCACAGTTCGCCTGCTTCGACGATGCTTTTCATGCGACGATTCCAGAGACGTCATCGCACTTTGCCCTGCCGCACCGCTATTTCGATGCAGGGATTCGTCGCTATGGCTTCCACGGTATTTCTTATGAGTCGCTGGTGCATCACTTCGGTGCGAACCTTCCCGAACGCGCCATCTTTGCGCATTTGGGGAATGGAGCAAGTCTCTGCGCTCTTCGAAACGGGAAATCGATCGATACCACCATGGGCCTTACTCCTACTGGGGGCATTCCGATGGGGACGCGCTCGGGTGACCTCGACCCTGGAATCCTCCTCTATCTTTTGCGCAATGAGAAGCTCGACGCTGACAAGCTTGAAGATCTTCTCAATCATCAGAGCGGTTTGTCCGGTCTCTCGTCTGGCGAGAGCGATGTGAAGATTCTGGAGGAGCGCGCCCGCTCCAACGATCCAAAAGCGTGTCTTGCGCTGGAGGCCTTTGCTCTCTCGATACGAAAGACAATCGGGGCCTACATGGCTCTACTGGGCGGGGCGGACCTTCTCGCCTTCACTGGAGGCATTGGAGAGCACAGCGACTATATTCGATCTAAAGCAACGGTAGGCCTTGAACTTCTTGGGCTGGCCGCGGAGAAGATTCAGATTGTCCCCGCGCAGGAAGAGCGACAGATCGCGCGCCACTGTCGCGAGATGATGATCAATAATTGCCCTCATGGAAATTCTTAGCTGAGACTTAAGGTGAGCGAAACAGCACAAGCCCTGCCAGACTCAGCTCCTACGCCGCCATCTTCTCGGGATATCCATGCAGAAGGGGAGAGCTGTCGCCTAAGGAGGATACTACGGCCCCGGGGCCGCTTTTTCGTGATGACAATTCAGGGGATGAGGGCCATGGCCCGACTCAAATCCGATCGAAAAGCTCTCGAACAAGTTGCGAAAGTAGCACTTTCCGTATTCAACTGACCAGACGCGAAAGGAGTACCCAAGAGTGGACAAAGAACTGCGACGGTTTATCGGGCGGCCCCATGGCTGATTCATCTGCTCGATCGACGCTGAGCGTCTGGCAGCCGTTGCGCCGGCCAATATTTCGGAGTCTCTTGATCGCCGATGTTGTTTCTGATGTCGGTACGTTCATGCAGAGTGTGGGTGCGGCCTGGCTGATGATCTCTCTCAACGCTGGACCGATCTACGTAGCTCTGATCCAGACAGCCTCCGCCCTTCCCTTTTTTATATTCGCGCTTCCGGCTGGAGCGATTGGTGACATCGCGGATCGCCGCAGGCTCATCCTCTATACCGAAGCGTGGATGCTCACGGTTGCGATCGCGGTTGCTGCGCTCACTATCACCGGGTGGATCACCCCGTTGTTGCTCCTCATCCTTACCTTTGCGCTCTCGGCCGGCGATGCCTTTGAGACCCCTACCTGGCGTGCCGTCTTGCCCGAGGTTGTGCCCAAACAAGATCTTCCGGCCGCCTCGGCATTGAACGGCATTGAGTTCAACTTTGCACGCGCCGTGGGACCGGGACTTGCGGGGTTCGTCGTGGCGGCGGCAGGCGTTGGCACAGCCTTCCTACTTAACGCGGCTTCGTTCACCGGGGTTATCGCTGTGATCGCACGTTGGAAACGAGTGGTTCCCAAGCGGACATCTCCTCCTGAGACCGTCTGGGGCGGCGCGGTCGCGGGGCTTCGATATCTTCGCTACTCGCCGGCCCTTCGGATGCTCCTGCTTCGAACCGGATTGGTCATATTCTTTGCGACGGCGCTCACGGCTTTGCTGCCTCTTGTCGCTCGCGATATCAAGAACAGCCCAATCACATTTGGGATCCTGCTCGGTTGTTTCGGTTTCGGCGCGGTGGTCGGAGCCGTCGTGATGCAGCGCGCCCGCGCACGTTGGTCGGCCGAGACCGTGGTCTCGATGGGCGTGGCGATCTACGGTCTGGCGACCATCGCGGCGAGCTCGGTCCGGGTGCTTGCCGCGTTGTGCGCCGCCACCTTTGTCGGCGGAGCGGCCTGGATCATGTTCATCTCCGTAGTCAATGTATTTATCCTCAACAACGCTCCCGACTGGGTCCGCGCTCGCGTTCTGTCGGTCTCGACTCTGGTGGTGCAAGGCGCTGTCGCTGCCGGAAGCGCGGCGTGGGGCGCAGTCGCCGCACACTTCGGCCTGCGTGCCGCACTTGTGTGCGCAGGTGCCGGAACCATTGCGACAACGACCCTGGCTTTGTTTCTGCGGTTGCCGTCCGCGACTGTGGACGTCACAGCTTGGAACCATTGGCCCTTGCCCGACCTGGATGGTGGTGCCCTCCCGGGTGGTTACGACTCTGGCCCAGTGTTGGTCACCGTTGAATACGAAGTGGCTCCGGAAAATGCCAAAGAATTCATTAAGGCGATTCGTCGCTACGGGCGCATTCGGCGCCGCGATGGAGCCTCGCGCTGGGGCATCTTCCACGACCTGGAGACTGCAGGTCATTACGTCGAGACCTTCATTGTGAGTTCGTGGGCTGAACACCTGCGTCAGCATGAACGCATGACACTTGCCGATCGCGAACTGGAGGAGAGACTGCAAAGCTATGTGCGCGGCAATCCCAGTGTTCGACACCTGGTTTCAGCCACCTAACCCGCCGATTTTCGTGCCCCCAGAAGAGCCTCTACAAAAAGAGTCCTTACACATTTCTTTCTCAGAAGCACAATACCGGCAATGCTCGATGGGTCAGCTCGATCGTACCTCCAGCTGCAAATGTCGAAGGAGTTGCGGACGCTATCGTGAAAGCGGCCGACACACTCTTTGGGAAGCGCCCGCTTTCGCGTGCTCATGACCCTACCCGGACCGAGCAAATGGTCAATATGGTTTCGGATCGAGTTCGCGCTGAGATGTTGTGTCGGATCGTTCTCACCAACGTCCTCACTCCAAGGGACCTTGCGGCTCATCCGAAGAATGCACTCCCAAGCATTCTTTCTAAGCCCCCTAAGCGGCAACCACCGGGAGCGCGCATTTTGTTGTTCCGGACGCCGCAGATGCTCGCGGTCGCGTTCCTCTGCCCTCGTTGGTCAAGACCATTCGCTAGGCCTTGCGGTTCTTGTTTCGCTTACTGCGGATTATCCGCTTTGCGAGCGTTAGCGATTTGATTCCGTGTAGGCTCTACCCGCAAAGGCCGCGATATTGCGAAGAGCGCGTCGGCTTTTGCCACCTTTGGCCGCCATCCTAATTCCAGCGAGCGTACTCTCGAAGAAGTCCGCCATGCTGTCGAGCTCGGCGTCTGGGTTGAGTTCGCCTTCGTTTTTCGCTCTGGTCAGGGTCAGCATGAGAGCATCACGCTGCACTCGCGCAGCATTGCGCGTGATGCGCGCTACTTCGGGATCTCTCTGCCCGAATTCACTGATTGCGCTGAGCCCCATACAGCCGTCTGCACTGCACAAGTCGCTTCGTTCGGCGAAGGTCACAAGAGCGTTTTGAATGGCGGAGAGAGCTGAGCCAGGCATTTCAAGCTCCGCACGGAGGGTGTGAACACTCTCTGTGACGTACATCTCCAAAGCCTTCAAGAATAGCGCGCGCTTGTCCCCGAAGGTGTCGTACATGCTCTGCCGACCGACGTTCATGACGCACATCAGTTCGTCAGTTGACGTGGCAGCAAAGCCTTGCTGAGAAAACAGGCGTATGGCCTTCCTGAGAGCGCTGACCTGATCGAACTGTTTTGGTCGAGCCATCTGTCTTCCTCTTCCACGCTTACGCGACGTATCCACCGTCGATGGTGAGACTGGCGCCGGTGATAAAGCCCGCATCTTCGGATGCGAGATACGCGACGAGGCTAGCGATCTCCGACACATCGCCCATTCGCTTCAAAGGGATGAGCGGCGTGACCAGGCCAGCATGAGCCGAACTCATCTCCGTCGCCGTGGGCCCCGGCTGAACATTGTTGACAGTGATGGCGCGCGGGGCAAGATCGATGGCAGCGCCGCGTACGAGTCCGGTGAGCGCAGCCTTCGTCATGCTGTAGACGCTCCCGCCCGGAAATGCCGTGCGGATGGCAGTGTTGCTGCCAATGACAACAATTCGACCGCCGTCATTCATGCATCTGGCTGCGGCTTGGAGGCCAACGAAGGCCGCACGGACGTTGATGGCGACCATGCGATCGAAATTTTCAAGACTGTAGGCATCGATCGTTCCCATTGTAAGAATGCCGGCGTTGCTCACGAAGATGTCGAGCCGGCCGAAAGTCTCCGTTGTTTTGGTTACTGCCGTGCAAAGCTCTTCGGCAGATGCACTGTCAGCTTTAAATGCCGACACTGTACCTCCCGCAGACTCGATTTCGCGAACGATCTGCAGAGCTTTCTCTTCTGAACTCGCGTAGGTGAACTCGACCCGCGCGCCTTCCGCGGCGAGTCTTCGAACGATGCCTGCCCCGATACCCCTTGAACCACCTGTGACAAGGGCTACTTTGCCCACGAGCGATTTTGTCGATACAGCTGCCATGAAACATCTCCTATTCATGAAGTCTTAGTTTTGGATTATTTTATCCAGAATTAGATTCAAAATGAATTGTGCCAGATCTTCTTCCGGGGGGCTTGATTCAATCGAGGGGGGGACGCGGGTGCTGTGCATGAAGACGATCCTCCAAGGCGCCTGTTTCTCCTGGAAGGCCGATTCCAACCGTTTCTGGTCCATGGTTCCGCAGGCATCGCTGATGCTGCCTTATCGACGTAGGCGATCCAAGCAGTATTGCCGCTGATATAGACATCCAGGCTCGCTCACGTTCCATTCTTAGCGCTTGCCAGCGGCATGTTGTGCCTTAATAAGGGCCATCATGGCGTTTCCGTTGAATCGGGTACATGAACTGGTTTTGCTTCCTGGTCCCGGTCAAAAGGGCGCTTGTCGTTGCCATTTGCAGCTGTTCTCGAGGGTTCGCCTTTGGACGTTGCAAGGCAATCTCATTTGTGGGCACTGATGAGGGGCTGAGCCGGTAGGGTCCCCTTGTGCCCTTTACAATCGCGGTTTCATCTCGTTGGTGAGGGAAGGTTGAAATCGGGTTTGGGCGGCGAGCAGATCGAATCGAACCAACGGCTGATGTATACCTCGGAGTGGGCCTCACCGCAGAAGTGCCGGGCGCCAACCGCGTTCGCGGCCTCCGAATTCCAGCGATGAACCGTGAGCTGCGAGTTCCCACACTGTATGACGAACCAGTGAGTGGGACGAGTGTCCACAATTCCGCAGACTTCGCATCGGTATTCGCGCATCGTTGTCATCATTCACTATCCCCGCTGCCACTTCGCAACAGTCCAAACACCCGCGTTCGATGGACTATCTCCCAGGACTGGCCGACGATTTTACTGTTGCCAGCCTCCGCCCAGCGCTTTGTAGAGTTGGACCACGCTGCGATATTCATCTCCGCGCGCCGCTGCGAGAGTCAGTTCGGCGCCGTAAAGCGACCGCTGTCCGTCGAGTACTTCGAGGTATGTCGTCGTGCCGCCCTTGTAGCGAAGCGTGGAAATGCGGACGGTTTCTTGCAGATCAGCCACACTATCCTGCTGGCGCATTCGCACCTGATGAAGTTTCTCGTAACCGATGAGCGCGTCCGAGACGTCTCCAAAGGCTTGCTGGATCGCTTCCCGGTAGCCGATCAGAGCTTGTTGGTGTTGAGATTCAGCCAGATGCAAATTCCCTTTCAGCGCGCCTCCGGTAAAGATTGGCTGGCTAACCTGCGCCCCATAGGACCAGATGCCAAGTTGCGTGGTCATGAGGCTTGAAAAGGCAGTGCTTCGACCGAAAGCACCCCCACCACCCCCGGTCAGAGAGATTTGCGGGAAGAACTGAGCTTTGGCGACTCCGATGTTGGCGTTCGCGGCAATCAAGATCTGTTCCGCCTCTCGAATATCGGGCCGACGCTCGATGATCGAAGATGGAACGCCGGCTGGAACTGCCGGAGGAAGGGTTTGCTCGACGAGCGGAATCCCGCGTGCGATGTCTTGTGGGTAATCGCCGAGCAGGATGCTGATCGCATCCTCTTCTTGTGCAATTTGGCGCTCCAGGTCGGGGATCTGGGCGTTCGCAGTATCGAGAACTTGCTGGGCCTGGAGAACATCCAGCTTTGTGGCGACGCCGTGGTCAAGCCGCAGTTGGGTAAGTTTGACCGAATCGGTCTGGGTCTTGACGGTATCACTCGTGATCGCCAGTTGCAGGTCAAGTTGCAGCAGCGTGAAATAGTCGGTCGCTACATCGCTTACGAGAGTGAGTACGACGACTTGGCGCGCGTCTTCCGTGGCCAGGAGGTCGGCGCGGGCTGCTTCCGTTGCGCGCCGCAGCTTTCCGAAGAAATCGAGTTGAAAAGCCGCGTCGGCAGCGAGCGTCAGAAAGTTGAACTTGGATTGTTCGATATTTTCCTTGCCGCCGTTGAAACTGGCGTTGCCAGAGACCTGAGGAAACTGGCTGGAACGCGTAACCGTAAGTTGAGCGCGGGCTGCACTGATGCGTTCGCTTGCGAGTCGCAGATCGTAGTTCTGTTTGAGCGCCGTGCGAATGAGTTCCTGCAGCTTCGGGTCCTGAAACACTTGCCACCAGGGAAGATCGGCATACGAAACCACCTGTGCCTGAAGCTGAGGATTGTCTGCCAGGTCTCGAAAAGAATTCGGAGTCTGTACTGCAGGCCGATGATAATTGGGGCCTACCGCACAACCCGAAAGCACGCCAGAGAGCAACGCGCCGGTGAGCAATTTCGCGATTTTCATATTACGCAAACCCCATTACGCAAACTCCGCTCGATTCCCAAGCTGTTGAACGCACTGCGAGAATCCCTCAGTCTCCCGGTGCGGGGGAAGGCGCAGCTGGCAATATGCCGGATGCGGGTTCCTTTCCCGCGCCCGACCATCTCTCGACCATGTAGAAGATGCCGGGTATGAAGAAGATTCCAATCGCGCTGGCAGCGAGCATTCCGCCGATTACCGCCGTTCCCATAATCTGGCGAGCGACCGAACCTGCCCCGCTCGCCGTCCACAGTGGAACGCAGCCGAGGATAAACGCGAACGAGGTCATCAGGATCGGGCGCAGGCGCAGCTTCGCCCCTTCCAGCGCAGCATCCGCCAGTGGTCTTCCGTGTTCGTACTGATCCTTCGCGAACTCGACGATCAAAATCGCGTTCTTCGCAGCCAAGCCAATCAGCATGATCAGGCCGATCTGCGAATAGACGTCGCTCTCGATCTGCACCATGTAGGGCGGCAGGAAAACGCCGAGCAGCGTGCGGCGCAGCCACAAAACGACGAAAGCTCCGAAGACCGCTACCGGCGTGCTGAGCAGTACGCTGAAAGGCAGCGACCAGCTTTCGTAAAGAGCCGCGAGAATCAGGAAGACGAACAACAGCGACAGTCCAAAGATCGCTGCGGGTGGCACTCCCTGGCGCGCCTTCTGCTCCAGAAACGAGATCCCGGAGTAGTCGAATCCCATCTCTCGCGGCATGGTTTGTCGGAAAACGTCCTCGAGGGCTGCGCTTGCCTGATCGGCGCTGAACCCCGGCGCGGCGCTGCCGTTGATCTGCGCACAGCGATACTCGTCAAAGCGCATAGTGAATTCGGGGCCAAACTGCGATTTAACGGTAGTTAGCGTGGAGAGCGGAACGTTCTCGCCCTTGTTGTTGCGGACATAGAATCGCCCAACGTTGTCCGCGCTGGCGCGATCGTCGCTTTCGGCCTCGACGTAAACCTGCCACTGCCGGCCAAAGCGGTTGAAGTAGTTGATGAAATAGCCGCCCATGAATGCCTGGACAGTGCGATAGACATCGGAGAGATTCACACCCTGCTTCAACACCTTGTCACGATCCACGTCGACAAATTTCTGCGGAACGCTGGGTAGAAAAGTGGTGCTCAGGGTTGCGATCTCCGGCCGCTTGCGTGTGGCCTCAAGAAACGTGTTCAAGTTTTTCGACAGGAATTGGATGCTGCCGCCAGAGCGGTCTTCGAGGATGAACGTGAATCCGCCGGCGGTGCCAACGCCGGGGATGGCCGGCGGCGAAAAACTGAATGCGATTCCCGCCGGCATTTTGGAAAGCTGTTGATTCAAATGCGCTTTGATAGCTTGAAACTGCTCGGCTCTGGACGTGCGCTCGTCCCACGGCTTCAGAGTGACAACGAAGAAAGCGTTGTAGCTGGTGCGAACAAAACTGAGCAGGCTGAAGCCGATGACGCTGGTCGTGTACCTCACACCCGGTGTGTTAGCCAGAATGTTCTCTATCTGTGTCGCAGCCTGCGATGTTCGCTCCAACGACGCGCTATTGGGCAATTGCAGGTTCACATAAGCGTAGCCCTGGTCTTCATCGGGAAGGAAACTCGACGGCACCCGATTGGCGAAGAATCCAGCTGCAATGCAAAAAGCCACTAGAAGCACAACCACCACGGCAGTCTTTTTGAGCAGCACGCCGCTCCAGCCGACATAGCCCTCGGTGGCTCGCTCAAAAACGCGGTTAAACCAATTGAAGAATCTCCGCAGCAATCCGTGGCTTTCCTGGCGCGGGCGAAGCAGCAGTGCGGCGAGCGCAGGGCTCAGCGTGAGTGCGTTGAAGGCTGAGAGAATCACCGAGATGGCGATCGTGACCGCAAACTGCTGATAGAGCCTGCCGGTGATTCCGGGAATGAAGGCGGTGGGTACGAACACGGCGGAAAGAACCAGTGCGATCCCCACAACTGGACCCGAAAGCTCTTCCATCGCCTTTAACGCTGCATTCTTCGGGGTCATACCCTCTTCGATATGGCGCTCGACACCTTCGACAACGACGATCGCGTCATCCACCACGAGACCGATCGCAAGCACTAAACCAAAAAGGGAGAGTGTGTTGATGGAAAAACCGAACAACGGAAAGAGCACGAATGTGCCCACGAGAGAAACCGGCACAGCCAGCAGCGGGATCAGCGTCGATCGCCAGCCCTGAAGAAAAAGAAAAACAACGATGATGACCAAGACCAGCGCGATCACAAGGGTTTCGACGATTTCCTTGATTCCCTGCGTCACGGAAAGAGTGGTGTCGAGGGAAATGGCGAAATCCATGTCCTCGGGAAAACGCTCTTTCATCTGCGCCATCAGCTGCTTGACACCGGCCGCCGCGTCGACTGCATTGGATCCGGGCAACTGATACGCCGCAATAATTGAGCCCGGCTTGCCGTTAAAGCGTCCCGAGATACTGTAGTCTTGTGCACCAAGCTCGATTCGAGCGAGGTCGCGTACTCTCACCGTTGCACCGTCGGGTGTTTCGCGGATAACAATGTTGCCGAATTCTTCTGGCGAAACCAGGCGCCCTTGCGAGAGAACAGTGTAGGTATATTCCTGGCCTTTGGGAGCAGGCTCGCCTCCGGCTTTGCCGGCGGGGTTCACGGTGTTTTGTGCCTGAATTGCGTTGATGATCTCCGGCACGGTAATACCGAGCTTTGAAAGCGTATCCGGCTTTACCCAAAGGCGCATCGCGTATTGGCCGGCGCCGAATACTTGAACATTGCCAATGCCGGAGGAGCGCAGAATCGGATCGACGATATTGATGTATGCGTAATTAGCCAGAAACTTGGCGTCATACGTTCCGTGCGGAGAATAAAGAGCGACCCACATCAGCGGAGCGGTGACCGATTTTCGAACCGTGATGCCGTAGTTGTTGACGTCCGGGGGAAGCTGGGAGGCAGCTTGGGTTTCTCGAGATTGGGTGAGAATGAAATCGGTATTCGGATCGGTCTTAACGTCAAAATCCACGATCAGGCTGGTGGTATTGTTCCCCGTGGCGTTCAACGAATACATGTAATTCATGTTGTCCACTCCGTTCATCTGCTGCTCGATGGGAGTGGCCACCGCTTGCTCAAGAGTCTCGGCGTCAGCTCCGACGTAGGTGCCGATGACTTGAATTTCGGGTGGAGTGATGTTGGGAAACTGTGCGACGGGCAAGCTCAGAACCGTGAGTGAACCAACCAATACCATGACGATGGAAATCACCATGGCAACGATGGGACGGTTGATGAAGAATTTGGACATGGTAATCCGTCCTTATTGATTCGCCGATCCCTGGTCTGTCGGACCTTGGTTTTCGGCGACGAACGGCTTGGGATTCACGCGCATACCACTGCGCATTCTCTGAACTCCTTCAACAACGATTCTGTCTCCGGGATTGAGCCCCTCAGCGATGATCCATCGGTTATCAACCCGGTCTCCCACGGTGACGGTTCGAACGTTGACTTTGTTGTCGGCGCCTACGACCGCGACCTGATATCCCCCTTGCAGTTCCGACACCGCGCGCTGCGGAACCAGCAGCGCCCCGGGTTGGGTTCGGATTACGGCGCGGACTTTGGCGTAACCACCCGGTCTCAAAACATTGTTAGGGTTCGCAAAAAGCCCCGCAAGTCGAATTGCACCGGTACTCTCGTCAACTTGCCGGTCGGCAAAATAAAACTTGCCTTCGTCTGGATAGGTTGAGCCGTCCGCCAAAATCAGTTGCAGCCGCAATCCTTTATCGGCCTCCAGGCGACTGGACTCGGTTGGAAACCGTCTTCGCCAGCCCAGATACTGTGGCTCTCCAACGGTGAAATATACTTTGATGGGGTTCACAGTAGAAACCGATGTGACGACCCCGCTGCCGGGTGTCACCAGTGCGCCGACTTGTAGTTGGGCTTGGCCGGCAATGCCATCGATGGGCGCAACGAGGCGAGTGAAGTCGAGATTGATCTTCGCGGTTTCAACCGCTGCCTCATATGTCTTGATCTGAGCTTTAGCGGTCTCAACTGTCGCTATGGCCGCGAGGTTGTTCTGCACCGAATTGTCTAGGTCCTGCTGGCTCGCGGCCTGTTGCTCCGCTAGTGGCGTATAACGCTGGACATCAAGTTCCGTCCGGCGCTGTACCGCATGCGCATTGGCGAGAGCTGCTTGAGCCTGAGCCAGCTGACCCTGGGCCTGATCCAGCGCCGCCTGAAAAGGTCGTGGGTCGATCTGGAAAAGGAGTTGGCCTTGCTTAACAAAAGCACCCTCTTGATACCCTTGCTTCAACAGATAACCAGTGACCTGCGCCCGGACGTCAGCATTAACCAGACCGTCAAGCGTGCCAATCCACTCCGCATAAATCGGAACATCTTTCTTCTCGACTTGAGCGACTTCGACATCGGGCGTGCTTGACTGTGCTCCCAGAGCCTTCTTTGATGGACGCACGGCTCCAACCACCAGAGCGAGCACGATCAAGCCAACAACTCCGCCGATCACCAGAAACCGTTTCTGCACCTGGGTCATGTTGTCTCCCCCAATTCTGTTTGCGCCCGGTACCGCAAACCGCATTTTCTGCGGTTCGAGGACACCCGGGACGGAGCAGGCCATCAGTCGTCGATTGCGAAAACAGCGTGTGAGGCAACCACTGGCGCATCAAATTCAGAATATGGATGCGTTTTTCACCCCAGAGGTCGCATAGATTCTACAACGGTTCAACTTGATCTGCTTCAGGTGCAGACCCTCCGATCTGCCTCATCGAAGGTTCGGCAGGCTGCGGCAGCTAGTTTCCTGTGCTTCGCGCACGTCACCGGTTATCACATCTGACTGATCGTGGAATTGTGGCCCTTGCGCAGGGTGGTGCGCCCTTATGCACGTCTGATTGTCGACGGACTCGCAAATCGGTAAGTCGGGCCCTCCGCACGAGGGTCCGCGACATTTGCGCTCTCTGTGGATACTTGCGCTCTGCGCAGGCTGCTAGGTATGAGCTACAATTCCCGCGGAGGAACCGTATGATGACTGACCGAGCCTCCGCCATCACGTGAAGTTTACCGAGCTTCAAAACGCAATTGCGCACAGCATCTTAGAATCACTCTGCACGTTCTTTGAAGGGGTCGAGCCGCCGTCGGCGGCGTTACGCCATGAGACGGCGGCTTGTTCGATATCAAAATAATGAGCCCGCAGAATAGGGAGAGGACCTTGGCCGCAAGAATTCTCATGGTTCTTAGTGCGAGCATTGTCTTTACGCTCGGAGTCGTCCACCTCGTCTATACATTCTGGGGGCAAAAGCTCACGCCCCGTGACCCCGCGCTGCAAATCAGCATGAGCCAGATTTCACCTGTCATTACGAAAGAAACCACCATGTGGCGGGCTTGGGTGGGCTTCAACGCCAGCCACAGCATGGGACTTATTTTGTTCGGCTTGGTTTTCGGTTTTCTCGTATTGGCTCACGACCAACTCCTCTTTCGCTCACCGTTCCTGCTCGTTGTCGGGCTGGCAATGCTTGGTGGTTTGGTTGTGCTCTGCAAGATT